>Ga0206941_10017_pt1 | contig 51004 bp, 46 predicted proteins | sample Alteio_BWOrgHeat_9_FD_153251 | JGI IMG/M metagenome (GOLD analysis project Ga0206941, IMG submission 153251) | Enriched cells from forest soil in Barre Woods Harvard Forest LTER site, Petersham, Massachusetts, United States -... | ecosystem: Environmental > Terrestrial > Soil > Temperate forest >...
AAATTACTCCTTGACAGAACCATAACCATACGGTTATGGTTTGAACATGACGAACGCCGCAGACAATCTCTTCAAAGCCCTCGCCGATCCAACGCGTCGAGCCATCTTTGAGCGGCTGACCCGCGATGGCGAGCAGACCGTTCACGCTTTGACCGAGCGCGCCGGCGTCTCGCAGCCGATGGTTTCGAAACATTTGTCTGCTCTGAAGCGTGCCCGGCTGGTTCACAATCGCCGCCAGGGGCGCGAGACTCACTACCGCGCCAGGCCTGAAGCGCTCGCGCCGCTCGTGGACTGGATCAGCCACTATAGTGCCTTCTGGCAAAGCAAATTCGAACAACTCGGAGACGTTTTGGAAAGGATGGACAAATGACGACGCCTGACATCGCTACCCGTTCCGTGATCGTGGAAAAGGAATTCCCTCACCCGCCGGAGAAAGTGTGGCGCGCGCTCACCGAGAGCTCTTTGATTGAGCAGTGGCTGATGAAGAATGACTTTCAGCCTGTCTCGGGGTACACTTTCAGCCTGCGCGCGAACCCGGCGCCGAACTGGAATGGTGTCATCGACTGCCAGGTCCTCGCAGTAGAACCCTGCCGGACTCTTTCTTACACTTGGGGCACGTTAGGCATGGAGAGCGTCGTCATGTTTACGCTGACCCCAACCGATGCCGGCACTCATCTGCGCATGGAGCAGTCCGGCTTCCGTCCCGATCAGGAAGCGAACTACAAGGGCGCTCAGTACGGCTGGAAGAAGTTCCTCGGCGGCCTGGAACGAGTAGTCGCCGAGCTCGAATAACAAGGACATCGAAAGGAGACTTGATCATGAGAGCAACTATCCCCACACCACGTTCGATTTTTCGCTGGATTCACATTATCCTTGCAATCCCGATATACGGCTATATCTATAGCCCGTTTGAAAAGCTTCCACAGTACGCCCCGCCTACCCGATATGTCTTCTTTCCTCTCATGGTCCTTACGGGACTGTTGATGTGGAAAGGCCATCTCCTTTGGCGGCGTATCCCAAACAGGGCTGCTCAGCCAGTCGCAGGATCGGATAGAGCATGAGAGCAAGCTGGTGACCAGCGAAGAAATCTGCTGTCGAAGATAGACCAATCAACACGAACGAAAAGAAATATGGTATGACGCGGCATTCCCCGCGAATCTGACAAAGGGAGAGAACCGATGAAGATCAAATTGATGAGCGTGTCCGTCGACGACCAGGAAAAGGCCCTGCGCTTCTATACCGAAGTGCTGGGCTTCGTGAAGAAAAACGACTTCAGCCAGGGACCGTATCGATGGCTCACCGTGGCCTCGCCCGAGGACCCGAACGGCACCGAGCTGCAGCTGGCGCTCAATGACAACCCGGCGGCCAAAGCCTACCAGCAGGCCTTGTTCCAGCAGAGCCAGCCCGCCGCCATGTTCTTCACCGACGACCTCGACGCCGATTACGAGCGTATGAAAGCGCGCGGCGCCGAGTTCACCATGCCACCAACCGACGTTACCGCCTCCAAGATCGCCATGCTGAAAGACACCTGCGGCAATCTCATTCAGGTCTCGCAGCTGATGTGGTAGCGCGGGCGGCGTAGGAGTCACCGGGCGGGGGCGCTCTCTGATTTGTATTGGCTGAATCTCTTCGCCCAGGCTTGAAATCCCGGGGCTAATTTCATTCAGGAAGTAGTTTGTCTGCCCGATCCGTATTCGTCGGGGCGCGCCGCTGAAAAATTCGGCGTTGCGACAGCTGATTATTGCTTATAGATGCGGGACTCCCACGGCGCAAGATTGAGGATGGAAGCATTTGCCTCGTGAGACGACGGAATGTCGGACAGAACAAGTGTCGCAGCCTTTAGGCCGTTGGGTAGCGTATAGGTGACGGGGCTGGAGCTGAAGTTTTCTACAACGAGGTACCTTTCGTTGCCGAGCGTGCGGGTGTAGATGTAAATCTTTTCGTTCTGCGGGTCGAGATCGTGATAGTCACCGTAGACGAAGGCGAGGATATGGGCACGTAGCTCTATGAGTGTCCGCACGTATTTGAGCACAGAGGCAGGGTCAGACTCTTCCTGGGCCGCGTTGATCTGCTTGTAGTTAGGATTGACAGCCAGCCAGGGATGCTTACCGGTGGTGAAGCCGGCCTCGGGGGAGCTATCCCATTGCATTGGGGTGCGGGCGTTGTCACGGGTGAGCTTTGCTTGATCAGCAAGAAAGGTTGCGGCAGAGATTTTTCCGGTTTCCACCTCGGCCTTGTAAGCGTTTTTGACGGCGATGTCGCTGTAGTCGGCGAGCTCCTTGAAGGGATAATTCGTCATACCAAGCTCGTCTCCCTCGTAGAGAAAGGGTGTGCCGCGCAGGGTCAGAATCATGGTTTCCAGGAGCTTCGCGGAGGAAACGCGCATGTCAGGCGAGTCATCGCCGAAGGTGGAGACGACGCGCGGACTGTCGTGGTTGGAAAGGAAGACAGTGTCCCAATCATGTTTGGTGAGCACCGTGGCGTGGGAGTCGTAGATCGCTTTAAGTGCGGGCAGTGACCATGGACCGAGCCCCGGAGGTCCAAAGTCAGGGTGGCGGAGCAGGGCCGCGTCGAAGTTGAAGATCATGTCGAGTTCGTGGCGACGGTCATTTACGAGCGAGTCGGTTTGAGCGAGGGTTGTTCCGGTCGCCTCACCGACGGTCACAGTGTCGTACTTTGAGAGGACTTCGCGGTTCATCTCGCGGAGGTACACGGCAAGATGAGGACCGTTGGCGTAGGCGTTCGGTGGGGCTTTGAGCTGTTCGGGGGTGAGATCGGGCATGCCCGTGGGTTTTGAGATCAGCGGGATGACGTCCATGCGGAAGCCGGAGACACCCTTGTCGAGCCAAAAACGCATGAGGCTGTAGACCTCTTCGCGGACCTTCGGGTTTTCCCAGTTGAGATCAGGCTGCTTGACCGTAAAATAGTGGAGATAATATTCGTTCGTTTTAGGGTCTAGGGTCCAGGCAGGGCCGGAGAAATAGGAAGGGTAGTTGTTGGGCGGGGTGCGAGTGCCATCAGGCGCGGTGTGCCCGGGCCACCAGATGTAGAAGTCGCGGTACGGATTCGTTTTGCTGCTGCGCGATTCGACGAACCACTTGTTTTCGTCCGACGTGTGATTAACGACTAGATCAATGATGAGGCGCATGTGGCGCTGCTTGATGCCCGCGAGAAGTTTGTCGAAGTCGGCCATATCGCCAAATTCGGTCATTACCTTGCGGTAGTCGCGGATGTCGTAGCCGCCATCGACGTTGGGAGAATCGAAGTACGGGCTGAGCCAAATCACGTTGACGCCCAGCTTCTGCAGGTAGTCTAGCTTTGAGGTGATGCCGGGCAGGTCGCCTATACCGTCGCCATTTGAGTCTTTAAAAGAGCGCGGATAAATCTGGTAGACAACTGCTTCCTTCCACCACTTCGGTTCGTAGCCGTTGATGAGCTGCTGAGCGAGAATCGCAGTGGCAAACGCCAGCAGGGCGGTAGCGACAACGGTACGAAGAATTGTGGGCCAGAACATGCTGGGAATTGTATCGGGAGAGGCGAAGGATTAACTAAAGTTCGTCAGCCGTGAGCAATGAGATTGTTCACGTCGTCGGACATGTTTCCTACTCTGGCCCGCATGGCTGGAGCCGATTTACCGAAGGACCGCGTCATCGATGACGTTGACCAGCTCGATTTTCTTCCTGGAAAAACAGGAGAACTCCAATCGTGAAGGATTTCCTGCTTACGTCACCAACTAGCTCTACGCCGTGAAGTGGCGTAACTGGAAGATGCACCTGATCTGGCAGGTGAATATGTACGATCGCCTCAGCCGCTCGAAAAGCCGCGGATCATGAATCTGCTCACCGACCTGAAGGAAGAGCGGGATGTAGGAGTAAAGGCTTCATGGGTGGGTACGCCGATGACGAAGACATGTGCTGTTCTAGATGCTGGATTCAAACTGACCCACTACGAGGGAGTTTGCAGGGTTGCGGGTTACGCCGAGCGCAGCTAGATTAGGTGCGAGAGTTGTAGTTGTACATGAAAAGGCCTGCCACCATGGAATCAGCCTCTGCATTCATCGACCAGAAGATCAAGGAACTTGGCGACTGGCGCGGAAAGACCCTCGCTCATCTCCGTAAGCTCATCCACGACGCCGACCCCGACATCCAGGAGGAGTGGAAATGGATGGGAACCCCCGTCTGGTCCCATGACGGCATCGTCTGTACTGGAGAATCGTACAAGCAGGTCGTCAAGCTCACCTTCGCGCGCGGAGCCTCCATCGACGACCCTAAGAAGCTCTTCAATTCCAGTCTCGAAGGCAACGTGCGGCGTGCCATCGACCTCCGCGAAGGAGAGAAGATCAACGAAGCTGCCTTCAGGCAACTCATCCGCGCCGCGGTAGCGGCCAACTCCGCGGCGCGCGCGCAACGGGCAGCCAGGAAGAAGTAAGCCCGGAAAGGCTACGCGCTGCCGAAGGGAGCTTGATGTGACGGCTTCATTTCCAATTCATCCCGCCCACACGGCCGTCTTGAGTATGGACTGTCAAGCCGGAATCGTTTCCATCTATACAAGGGAGGACAAAGACGCTTTTCTGCTTCGAGCCAGGAGGGTTCTCAATCATGCTCGCGCCAGCGGCATGACCATCATCCACATCCAGGTCGGTTTCCGACCGGGCCTCCCTGAGATCAGCTCCCTAAATGCGCTCTTCAGTATGATTAAGTCCTCAGAGCAGCATCAACGGCTGTTTCGGGAACCCCTCGGGGCGATCCCGGATGCTATCGGACCGCAAGAGAATGAAATTGTTATCACCAAGCACAGGATCAGCGCCTTCACCGGCACCGATCTTGCAATGATCCTCCGCGCCAATGACATCGATACGCTGGTTCTTTACGGAATTGCGACCAGTGGCGTCGTCCTGTCGACGCTTCTCGAGGCTGCTGACGCAGATTACCGTCTCGCTGTCATAGGCGATTGCTGCGCTGATCTGGACTCACACCTCCATGAATGCCTGATTCAGCGATTCTTCCCCACGCGCGGTTCTGTCTTCTCGACTGAGGATTTTATCGCTGCCTCATCCAGGCAGGGATAGGCATGAAAACTCTCTGCTGGACAGGTCGGTAGTGGGTCAGTTTGAATCCACAGGGGGCCGGCAGTTTCCCAAATACACCATTTTCAGTCTGTCAGATCGAACGGGGCACTTGTCCGGTTAGCGGACTTCTCGTCCAAGTGGATTGCTTCCTTGCCCGAAATACCCGTACATCATTTCGTATCGAGCAGTGCCCACACATATCCGCAAGAAAGTGACCCGATTGCTTGAGCGGTGGCCCCGACCTTAATATCCAGCTCAGTTCCGGGAGAGCGGTCACAATGGATGCATTGTTCACTTCTTCCAGTCTGGTTGCGCTGATCACGTTAACGTTCCTTGAGATCGTGCTCGGCGTCGACAACGTCATCTTCATTTCGATTCTGTCGAGCAATCTTCCCGGGTCTCAGCAAGGCCGGGCTCGGCGGACTGGATTGCTGGCCGCGATGATGATGCGCATCCTGCTCTTGCTGTCCATTGTCTGGATCATCAGGCTGACGGCTCCCCTTTTTGTTATCCTGGGCGCCCTATCTCCGGACGGGATCTCATCTTGATTGGCGGTGGCCTGTTCCTGCTCGCGAAGGCGACGACTGAAATCCACGAGCGTTTGGAGGGCGAAGAAGGCCGCAGTTCGGCGCGAGTGCGACCGTCGTTTGCCGCTGTCATTACTCAGATCGTGGTGTTGGATATTGTCTTTTCGCTGGATTCCGTCATTACCGCCGTCGGCATGGCAGAGGAAATCCCGATCATGGTTACAGCAGTGATCCTGGCCGTCGGCGTAATGATGTTTTCAGCGAGGCCCATCAGCGCCTTTGTTAATCGCCATCCGACGGTGAAAGTCCTCGCACTGTCGTTTTTACTTCTTATTGGCATCTCGTTGGTAGGCGAAGGGCTCGGCATGCACATACCGAAGGGATATATCTACTTTGCGATGGGCTTCTCAGTGTTTGTGGAACTGATTAACCTGCGCGTCCGGAGAGTCGCTGCGCCTGTTCACCTGCATGAGCCGTACGTTTGAGCGCTTGTTTGGCGCTAACAGGCGTGGTTCTTGAAAAACTCAATTCCCAAGAATCCGCAGAAATTAGATCGCGACAGGATGCCCTACAAACGATTTGCTGGGGTCGCCTAGACATTTTCGATCCCAAATCTATTTCGGCTTTCTGAGATTTCGAGTTTTTCAACACACACAGGCCAATGCATTCATCGAGGCATTCAGATGGATCTATGTCTTGGCAAGTTGCCGAATGACGAGCTTATCGGACAAGTGTTGGGGATTCAGACTGACCCACTACCGACAGCTCCAGATGGATTGACATCGACTGGGCTCCACATGAAGGCCCGAGTCACTCACGGAACCCCATCTTCACAGCGAGCCAGGGCATGCCGCCGTAAGAATCCGCCACCACCCACGCGCCGGCCGTCAGTGCCCAGGAGAGGACGGTTTCGCTCCATTGAAAGGCGTCTTTGGAGCCTGCCGCCACGATGGGTACCCACACCAGCAGCGTAAAGATGCCGATCTGCAACGCTGAGAGCGCGGCTGCCAGCCGTGCACACACACCGATCAGCATCGCCACGGCCGCCGCGATAAAAGCGCAGCCCGTGAAATACGCCCACGCCATATGCGACGGCAGCCAGCCAGGAACCAGCGCGGCAGTCTGTTTGACATAGACGAAATGGGCCAGGCCGAATGGGATCAAGGCAAGTCCGTAGAGCACCCTCGCGATGCACAGACCCTTGTCGCCAGTGGCGAATGCGAGACGCCGCCTGTCCCAGTCAGCGGCGAACCAGGCATACAGTACCCACGCGCCCGCCACCATCACCGCAGTCTCGGCGCAGCCTGACCAGGAAACCTCCACAGTGGGCTTGCGGAAGATGTCGGGCACCCTGAACACCAGCAACCAAAGCAGGAGAGAAGCGAGCAGCACGCGGGCAGCGAGAGCGGCTGCGCGCTGCCAAAGCAGGCCAACGCCAGAGGCAATGGAGATGAAGGCAGAGAGATAAACCAGCAACCCCCATGCAGGCACTCCCTTGGGCACCGGTTCCCATACTGGAGCGAAATCACCTTTGATCACGCCCAGAATGCCGAGAGCAATCATAGTCGCCGCAAAGACCGCATGACTCAAGCTCACGATGCGCATCGCTAACCATGATAGCTCCTTGTCAAGCCCCTCTGCCGCAGGCAGACGCGTAACTCTTTATCTGCAAACAACATAGCCGATAGGCCGCCCTGCTGCCGATAATTTCCCGCGACCAGAGAGGGGAAGGGGGTACCCTCCGCATCATCCCTGAAACGTAAGAACTGAACGCGAATTCGCTGTCGTGAGTGCCAGGCTCACAGCCCCGATCAGTTGAGCGTCCGCACCCAGAACACTGCGTGTCAGTTGCAGGTCTCCGCGCCCGCTCCACTGCGCTAACACCCGTCGCGTCGCCTCTAACAGTGCCGGATGCAGACCGACGCCGCCGCCCAGCACAAAGAGAGGGCAGTTCAACACCAGCGACAGGTTGTAAATGGCAAACGCCAGAATGCGTGCCGACTGTTCCAGGATCGACTGCGCCAGAGGATCACCCGTCAGCGCGCCGTCAAATATCTCCGTGGCCGTCAGGTCCTTCCCGAGCGCCGCGCTCCCCTCGCTCCATCGCCGCTGCCACTCGGCCTTGATGCCCTCGCCACCGATCAGGCCCTCGAGCGCTCCCGGTTCCCCGCGATCCGCTGGGCGGTCAGGCACCCCCGGCACTAGCATGTAGCCGATTTCGCCCGCCGACCATCCCATCCCCCGAAACGGCTGGCCGTTCAACACAATCCCCGCGCCAATTCCGGTCCCAATGGCAAGAAAAACAAAGTCGCTCGTGCCCTTCGCAGCGCCGGCCCAGCTCTCGCCGATTGCTGCCAGATTCACATCGTTGTCCACCGCTGCCGGAACACCGAACGCAGCTTCAAGGAGATCTCGCAGCGGAACGTCCCGCCAACCCAGGAGATACGACGTCGCAATCACCACCCCGGCATCGACATCAGTAACGCCCGGCGCGCCGGCCGCAATCGCCCGTAAGCTCCCGCGAGGCACAGACGCATGCTCAAGGAGATTCTCAACGCCGCTTCGAATCAGCTCGATAATTGCTTCGGCTCCGCGGCTGCCCGCCGTCGAAGAAGACCACCGGGCCACAATCGCGCCGGCCATGTCCGCAAGCGCAAGGCGCAGATTGGTCCCCCCAATATCCACCGCGACGACGTAGCCGATCTGCTGCTCTGTCATTTCCAAGTCGTCTTTCAATGCGCTACCACGCTCGGTTTCGCGCTGATGCTCTCCAACTCACGTCCCATAGTTTCCGGAACAATAAACCGCACAAAGAGCAGCGTAACGATACAGAACCCCCCATAAATAGCAAACGTCGCCGCATTACCCGCAGCCTTGATGAGTGACAGGAAAGTGAGTGACACCAGAAAGTTCGATGCGCCGGAGCCAAGCGTTGCGGCGGCAACACCACGCGCGCGCACCTGCAACGGAAAGACCTCGGAGACAAGAATCCACGCAATCGGCCCCATGCTGAAGGCAAAGAAAGCAATGTAAGCCACCAGGCACACAGTGGCGATCATCCCCAGCGATGCCCCAAAAGCTACCTGATGGAAAGCGACTGACAGCACAAATAGCGATACCGTCATGCCGCCCACCCCGATGTAGAGCAGCGGCTTCCTCCCAAGCCGATCGACGAGGAAAAACGCAATGATCGTCGCCAGCATATTCGTAACCGCAACAATGAGAGTTGCGAAAATCGCGTTCTTATTCGACGTGATGCCGGCAAGCGCGAATATCTGAGGCCCGTAATAGATGATCGTATTGATCCCTGTGACCTGCTGCAGGACGGTGAATCCAACGGCAATCAGAAGTGCACCGCGCGCCGCCGGGCTCCACAAAGCGCTCCAGCGCTTCTCCATCTTCGTTTCCACTGCGGCGCGAATATCATCCAGTAAAAGCCGCATACCCGCTTCATTCGTATAGCTCTTCAAAACTGACTGCGCCTCGGAAAGCCGGTTCTGCGCGAATAACCAGCGTGGGCTTTCAGGAAGCGTCAGCACCAGCAGGAGAAACAAAGCTGCCGGTATGGCTCCAATGCCGAACATCCATCTCCACGCCTGCTCTCCCGCCAGCCAGTAGCCTACGAGGTCCGCGAGCGCAATTCCCAAAGTCAGCGCGAACTGGTAAAGACTGATAAGCCTTCCCCGCGACTGCGGCGGAGCGAGCTCGGAGACAAACACTGGGGCCGTGACCGAGGTGAATCCGATGGCAAGTCCCAACAGCGCACGAGCTACGATCAGGGTTAGAACATTGGGTGATAGTGGAGCAAGAATGGAGCCGAGTATAAAGAGCGCTCCACCCCAGAGCAGCGTGGCGCGTCTGCCAATGTGGTCAGCGATGCTACCGCCGATCACCGCGCCAAGCATCGCTCCCACCAGCACAATGCTGACCACCATCTCCTGCATCTGCGTCGAAAGACCGAAGGACTGGCGAACAAAGATCAACGCAGCAGCGATGATCCCCATGTCATAGCCGTAGAGAATGCCTCCCAGTCCGGCGATAAAGGAGACCCTCCAGATAAAACCGCGATTCACTTCGATTTGTGAAGCGACTATGGAATCGGACAAGGTTTCCTCTCAGCTGGCAAAGATAGCGGCACTACTGCTCCATTACTCCGTATTCAAAACGCGGCGGCAGGCGGCATCCCGTCTTTTCGATCATGCCCAGCGTAAGCGCCTGTGGCACCAGAAGCGAGGTAATTCCCTCCCACGGCTCTGGCACCGCGCCAATTTTTGCCGGGAACAACTTGTCAGTGGGCTCATGATCCTCATTGGAAACGAGCACGACTTTTCCACCGCGGCGGTTGCATTCCTGCGCGAGCTTGACGCCAAGATTTGCAGCCCGTCCTAAAGCAAAAATGATCGCCACGTGCGACGCGTCCACATCCAGGTTGGGCCCGTGCTTAAATCCGGCTCCTGTATGCGGTGCGGCACGATGTCCGCTCATTTCGCGTATGCAAAGCGCGCTCATGATCGCTCCACCGTATGCTGCGCCGCGACCGATGATCTCTGTGTTTGCAGCGCCCCGGCAGAACTCCTCCAGATCACCGCGCATCGCGAAGACGGGATCGAGATTGGCTGCAAATACCTCCGCCGCACGCTCTGCGTCTTCCTCCCACGGCAGACCAGCTATCTCAGACGCAAGGATGATGGCAGCCGCAGTGGCATTCGTGTAAGTCTTCGTCGCGTTGCCGTATTCCGGCCCCGCTAAAATTGGAATCTTGTTTTCAGCCAGTTTCCAGCAGGTGCTGGCAGGATTGTTGCAGATCAGCCCGAGAGGCCTGTCGCCTTCCTGCTTGAACAGCGCCACCAGCTCGGCGCTCTCTCCTGAAGTAGTAAGCAGCACAGAAAGTGCAGCCTCACCCCATATCGAAGACGCATAGTGCAGCCATTCGCCGGCATCCACAGCAAACGAAAGCCTCCCATGCGATTGCAGAAGAACTGACCCGCTGATCGCGGAACAATATGACGCCCCCATGCCGATAAAGAGCACGGGGCCGTTTTCCGCTGCAAGCTCGCGGAATTTCTTCAGCTCAGCGCGAATCTCAGAATCGCCGCGGTAGGCCAGAATCAAGTCTCGAAGCCGCGCAGGCTGCTCGCGGCACTCGATCTCCAATATCTGAGTGCCGGTAGCGGTAAGCAGTTCTTTGGGCGGCTCGATACCTGAAATCCAACGCCGCGCTTGTGTTGTTTCTGCCATCGGATATTTCCTCATCCCTATGGTTAAGGCTGATGCGGCAATGTGAGAACCGGGTTCTTGTCGAAGAAGTTCACGGGGCGAATCAGGAAGTCGTGCCACAGCGTCGGCATGATGGGCCAGTCTTCCAGCCGCACAACATGGTGGAACCCCAACGTATACCAACCGACAATATCGGTGTTCTCAATAGAACGGTTCGCCTGTGTCCACTCGGCCAGGCCGTCGATCTCTTTGTTGCGGGTAACATAGGTCCCAGCGGCGTAAATTTCATCTGGATTATAGGGAGTCACCCACATCTGATGTTCGGAAAACGCGCCTTCCTTCTGCGCCGGGTCATCCGGCGAGACAAAGGAAACAGCCGTGGGACCGGGCATGATCTCATAGCCGGTTGGATAGCCCAGTTCTCCGTGCCGCGCCGGATTGATGAAATGCCACATCCCGGGATGGCGCAGATCGATGTCGAGAATCGCGTCCTTTTCCGTTTTCGCAATCGATGAGTCGACTGCCCAAATGCTTTTGCGTGCCTGCCCCGAAATCTGCTCCGGCACAAGATGGTCGATCATAAAGCTGTTGTTCGGCCCATCGACATCGAGGTCGAGACGATACGAGAAGTAGTGGTCATGATTCACCGCCAGCAGGTTCCGCGCTACGAGCGTGCCATGTTCGAGTTTCATCGGGCCATCGCCCATAGGCTGGACTGCAGTTTCTTTGACCCCCATCGTCTCTACGATGCCGGTCGCTCCTACAGCCACCCGGATCGTTCCATCCTGCTGAAATACCCAGTCCATTAAATAGTCGTAGTTCCCCGCCACCGCAGCGGTGCGAAGAACCAGCTCGCGGCTGGGACGAGCGCTGATAAGACCATCTTCAGAATGCCTCCACGCTGGGCCATCGGTCGCATGCTCAAAAAGACAAGCCAGTTGCGGTTCAAGAATCGGAGTTCCCTTGTCGGAAGGCACGATGCCTGTGAAGTATTGCGCGTGCGCTGGACAATCGTCCGGACCGACCGGCTTAATCAAACCCCCGAGGAGAAATTCGCCGGCATCGAGAAAAGCTCGCCAATTCCAGCCTGGATCGGGATGCATATACGGCACATACATCTCTGACAATGCTCCCTCATACATCACAGAACGCAATTTTTCGCCGTCCTGGTAGCGCACGAGGTTGAGAACAGCTCCAACACGCGGATCAAGACGAAAGCGGAAGTGCCAGTTCTGCCACACCACTTCTCCGTCTTCGATTTTGTAGCCCGGACCAAGCGGTTGCGTCACAAGCAGTGGCTTGACGCCTGCGCTGGGAGTGGCGTCCGTCTCCTCAAAATCAATGTCCCCCTTGGGCATGGGAACGGCTCCGCGATCGATGACGCTAAGGACCTTTGCGTTCGTCACGTCAGTCACAAAATAAAGCCCTTCCACAATCCTGCCCCAGGAATGATAGGCCCCATGCGAATCCATGCAGTCGCCGTAGCCGATACGATGATCCGCCTGCTCAGGAAAAATCTTGAAGGTCAGTGGAATTGGCTCGCAGCGCACGGTCGAAAGATCCGTGATACCGCGGGCCTTGAGCGCAGCAATCACGCGAGGGTCGCTCTTGACCACGTCGCTCATGCCGTCAAGCTCGCTCTGTGTGACCGGAGCCTGAACGCCGGGCACTTCCTTCCAGAACTCGAGCTTGCGCGCGGCGATATCCACACGCGCCTCGACGGTCTTTCCATCGGCCTCGAGGATCACGTCTGCTTCGCGCGAAATGGGATCGCCCTGCTTCCAGATAAGTACCTTGTCTTTGACCGGCTCATGCAGCAGGAGGCTTGCGACCAGGGTCTTATCGGTCATATGGCCGCTTTGCTGAAGCACGTCGTGAACAGTCCAATACTCATCCGTGGTGAGTCCATCCAGAGGATAATGCGGCACTCTAGTTTGAGCGAATGCGGGCACCGCCAGGGCAGATGACACAAGTATGTTAAGCAAAAAGTCTTTCGCACTCACCATGAAGCTTCGTGTCCTTCCAGAATCTCTATCGCGAAAACCAGCAAAATGCCTCGGAATATCCGCTCCTGGTCGCAGTCTGGCCTCGCATACTTCCTAATGATTATTTAGTATCATTCCTGATCAGACTTTAAGCAAGAACTTCTTCGTAGGCTAAAACGAAGGGCAGTATATTTGCTGATGCTGGCCGGCAATGATATAGATGAGTAGCCGACGAGAGCGGCCCACACTCTCATTTCACGTAATTCGAGCTAAGGTGAAGAAGAACTCTATCCCCATCGGCAGGCCATCCGTCCTGCGCCACACAAATGCGCTTAGTATCCTGACGCTTCTGCGCGAATGCGGGTCGTGCTCCCGCGCCGACCTTGTTCGCGCCTCCGGCCTGAGTGCGCCGACCGTTACCAATGTCGTCAAGGACCTGCTCTCAGAGAATCTGATCGAACCCCTCGGCGAAGGAGAATCAAGCGGCGGTCGTCCGCCAGACATGATTCGCTTCAAAGCCGAGCGTGGTTGCATCCTCGCCGTGGAAATTTCCTCGCATAGCATCTCGTTTCTTCTCTCGGACCTGAACGGGAACGAACTCGACTCACTGCAGACCTCGCTCATCCATCGAAAGACAACCCCCGCCGCCATCTGCAGCTATATTGATAAAGCTCTGCAAAGCCTGCTGCGCAAGCAGAAAAAGACGCGGGAACAGCTGCTGATGCTGGTCGTCGGAGTTCCCGCAATCGCGAATGTCGAAGAAGGCAGCGTCCTGTCCATCAGCACCCTCGAAGGCTGGCGTGCCGTTCCCCTGCGCGCCATGCTCAACAAGATCGTCGATTGCCTGATCATTATCGAAAACGATACAAACCTCGCCGCCAAGGGCGAACACTATTGCGGCGCCGCCCAGACCGAGCAGGATTTCGTCTTCATCAGCATCGGCGCAAACGTCGGAGCGGGCATTATTCTGGGAGGCCGCATTCACCACGGCTCGCAATGGTCCGCGGGAGAAATCGCCTATCTCCGCCTGCCTCACATCCTGCGCCGGCAGCCCACGATTCACGAATTCGGCGAACTCGAGACGGTTTTAACCAGCTCAGGAATCCTGAAAAGCTGGCATGGAGAAAGCAGCAAAGCGGGTCGCCGCTTGAAAAGCGGTCGCAAAGAGATCACCGCGGTCGGCGTTCTCGACCTGGCCCAGGCAGGAGATGCAAACGCTCAAAAGATCGTTCGACTGCGGGCCGACATCGTCTCCGACATCATTGTCAATCTGTCGCTGATCCTGAACCCGGGACTCGTCCTTTTAGGAGGCGCGATAGGAAGCCACCCTGTCCTGATTGGTTCTGTCCTGAAGCAGCTTGAGGGAAGCGAGTTCGCCGTAACGAAGATCGGCACAGGAGCCCTTGGTCCCCGCGCGGTGCTCTGGGGCGCCATCTCGCTCGCTCTGGATGCCATCTCTTCGGTATTGCTTCCCCAACCGCTCGCCTGATGCGGCGTAGCTGCGATCAGCCCCTGTTGCGCGCTGACGAATCACTTGACACGGTTTCCCGCAATGTGGTCCAGTGGTATGCATATTGACTTAGTTATAAAACATTAGAAACACTACGAAATGGCGTCAAGCAGCAAGCAAGATTCGCGCTTCCGTGATTGAAATTTGTAGGACCGGTTCATATCTCCTGGAAAGATAAGAAAATAAAGATGAATCCGCCGTCTATGAGAGCTGCTCGCTATGGCCTGTTATTGCTCATTAGTGCTTTCTGCGTCGTCTGTTCGGCCCAATCAACCGTCGGCCAGAAGAAGCACCTCCTCGTCATAGGCGAAGAAAAGGGCTACCGGCACGAGTCCGTCTCGCACGCCATGGCTACGATTGAACGTCTTGGGAAACAGACCGGCTTGTGGGATACAACCATCCGCACCGATACCGAAGCGCTTACGAAAAAGAAGCTCGAGTACAACGCAAAAAACCTGACGAATTTCGATGCCGTCTTCTTCTTCACCGGCGGTGACCTCGAAATGGACGCGCAACAGAAAGCCGACTTTCTGTCATTCATTCATGACGATGGAAAGGGGTTTATCGGTGTCCATAGTGCCGCGATCACCTTCACGAAATGGCCTGAATTCGTAGACATGGTAGGCGGCACCTTCGACGAACACCCGTGGTTGACCTTCGACGCGCCCATCATCGTCGAAGACCCCAAATTTCCCGGCATGCAGCAATGGCCGCATGAGTTCACTCTGCGCGATGAGATCTACCAGATGAAGTCCTTCTCGCGCGACAAGGTGCATGTGCTCATGAGCCTTGATGCCAGCAAGCTCGATCTAACCAATCCGAAGGTGCATCGTGCAGACCATGACTTTGCCGTTACATGGGCAAAGATGTACGGAAAAGGGCGCGTCTACTACTCCACACTGGGACACCCGGAGAATAATTGGGACGATCCCAGGTTGCAGCAGATGTACGTAGAGGCCATCAAGTGGGCCATGGGACTGGTAGATGCGGACGTTACGCCATCGCAGCCAAAAGCCCTAACAGGCTCTGCCCAATAGGAGATTCAGGCCGCATGACAACGCGACGCACCTTCGTCAGACTTGCCGCCGGCTGCGGTCTGGTCAGTGCTGTGACTTCCCTCCACGCCTTCACTTCACTCAATATCGGAGTCGGCACCTACAGCTATCACGGCCTCTCTATTGACGACATGATCGTTCAATTGAATGCTCTCCGCGTTCGGGAAATCGAGATGTCGCGAGTCGAGTTTATGTTGCTCAGCCATCCGGAGGATCGGCTGTTTCGCGCTACGCGGGAAAAGCTGGATCGCGCCGGTATCCGCTGTGTGTCCTATTACGCCGCAACCTTCAAAACTGATCAGGATATCGACAACGCCGTCCGTTTCGCCAAGCTGCTCGGATCGGGCAATATTACCGGCGATGCGACCGAGGATATCCTGAAGCAGTTGGACCAGCGCCTGACGCAGGAAGGTTTGACCTTCGGCCTTCACAATCACTTCTTCCCCTACAAATTTGCCTACGAAAGTCCGGAAGACGTGCTGAACGCCCTGTCAGGGCTGTCCAAGACGATGGGCGCGACAGCTGATACAGGACACTTCGCATCCTGCGGCTATGACACCGTAGATGCGATTCGCAAGCTGGCTCCACGATTGAAAATGGTGCATCTGAAGGACATTCAGGCGAAAGGCGGAGAAGTCAACGTCTTGCTCGGTTCCGGCATCGCCAAAATTCCCGAAGTGATGCAGGAACTGCACCGGCAGAACTTCCAGGGCCTGGTGGCCGTCGAATATGAGAAAGAAGGCGACGTGATTCAGGACATGGTGCAGGAAGTAACCTACGCAAGAAAGCTTGCATAATCGCCCACCGCGTTGTGGGCCGTTGGAGAAGAACCGATGTTGAAGAAAGTCATGCCTGTTGTTATGCTGCTGGCCTCCGCGTCGCTCTGGGGACAGCAGGCGCATCCCATCCTTGCCTTGGGCTCGCCGGCTCCGGACTTCACATTGCCCGGAGTTGACGGAAAAATCCATAAGCTCAGCGATTACGCAGGCAGCCCCGTTCTCGCCGTCATCTTCACCTGCAACCACTGCCCCATCGCGCAGATGTACGAGCAGCGTATCGAAAAGCTCTACGAGGATTACAGCAAGAAAGGCGTAGCTGTCGTCGCCATCCAGGGCAACGATCCGAAAGCCATCAGAATCGATGAACTCGACTCCTCCGACGTAAGCGACACGCTCGATGATATGAAGATTCGTGTTCAATACAAGCATCTTCACTACCCCTACCTCTATGCGGGAGACACGGTATCCGTGACGCGCGCCTATGGCCCGCAAGCAACGCCGCATGTCTTCATCTTCGATAAAGACCGCCGTCTCCGTTATGAAGGCCATTTCGATAACAGCTATCGCATCGAGCAGGTCAAGACGCACGATGCACAGAACGCCATCGACGCCCTGCTCGCAGGCAAGGAAGTCGCGGTGAGCCATACAGGCGTCTTCGGCTGCTCCACTAAGTGGTCAGAGAAATCAGAGCAGCGTGAGGCCGCTGAGCGGAAGCTCGAAGCCGAACCCGTCACCGTAGAAAAGGTGGATGCCGCGGGCCTGAAGAAATTGCGAGTCAACCCCGCCGGACACGTCACCTTGGTTAACTTCTGGGCCACATGGTGCGGCTCCTGCGTGGCCGAGTTTGCTGACCTGCAGGACACCTACCGCATGTACAGCGCCCGCGACTTTGACCTGGTGACCGTATCCGCGAACCAGCCCGACGAACAGCCCAGTGTGCTGCGCTTCCTTGAGAAGAAGCATGCAACGACCCGCAATCTCCTATTTGACTCTGAAGACACCGCAAAGCTGCAAGCGGCATTCGATCCCGCGTGGCAATCCGCGGTGCCATACACAGTTGTGTATGGACCCGATGGCAAGGTTATCTACAAAACGCTGGGTTCAGTCGACCTACTGGAGATGCGCCGAAAGATTCTCGCCGCCATGCCATCCGACTATATCGGCTTCAATAAGTACTGGGCTTCCAACAACTGATTTTTCATCAATTGCCTGTCCTGTGGGGTCGACTCGAATACGAGTCGGCCCTTTTTAGTTTCCCGAAGGCGGCTCCCAGATGAGCTTTGCATTCGTGAGCTCACGAGCGCCCAGCGCTCCCAATTCGCGCCCGAATCCAGATGCCTTTACCCCTCCGAAAGGCGCGCGCGGGTCCGAGCGGACAAAGTCGTTGATGAATACCGCGCCAGCCTCCAGCCTTGCTGCAACGGCGTTGGCGCGCTCAGGATTCTTGCTCCACACCGATGCGCCGAGGCCGAAATCGCTGTCGTTCGCCAGCTGAACCGCCTCGTCCTCTGTCTTGAAAGTAAAGACGAGAGCCACCGGGCCGAAGAACTCTTCGCGCGCTACCGGCGCATCATGCGGCAGATCGACGAGCACCGTGGGAGGGAAAAAGTATCCCGGGCCTGGAAGCGACTTGCCACCCAACAGAAGACAAGCCCCAGCCGCAACCGCGTCCTGCACCTGTCGTTCCGAGTTATCGCGCAAATCCTTTCGAGCCTGCGGTCCGAGCTTGGTCTCCGCCAACAGCGGATCTCCAATCTTCAACTCAGCAGACTGTTCAACAAACGCCTTGATGAAGGCGTCTGCAATCGGTTCCGCGATGAGAAACCTCTTCGCCGCAATGCAGCTCTGCGCATTATTGGAGTAGCGCGAGATCACCCCCAGTTGCACAGCCTTTGCAATGTCGGCGTCTTCCAAAACCACAAACGGATCCGAGCCGCCGAGCTCAAGAACTACCTTCTTCCCGTGCTGTCCGGCAATCTCAGCAACAGCACGTCCCGCGCGAACGCTGCCGGTCACAGTCACAGCACGCACGCGTGCATCCGCAATCAAGCCCGGCACCACTTCACGCCGGACCGACAGGTTCACATAGATATCGGAGACGCCCGCATCCTGCACCAGCTTTTCGATCGCGAGCGCGCAGCCCTGAACGGTCTCCGCATGCTTCACGATCACGGTATTTCCCACCAGCGCCGAGGGGATGAAGAAGCGCAGCACCTGCCAGAAAGGAAGGTTCCAGGGCATGATGGCAAGAATCGGCCCCAGCGATTGATAGACCACACGGCCTGGCGTTCCCGGAATCGCTTCCGGCTGAAGATAGGACGCACCGCTTTCGGCAAAATGCCGCGCGCCAGACGCAGCCTTCTTCACTTCGCCACGGGCCTCACCGATTGGCTTTCCCATCTCCAGCGTAATCAGCCGCGCATATTCTTCAACGCGCTCTTCCAGAAGGTCCCCGAGACGAAGAAGAAAAGCAGTCCGTTCCGAAAGCGGCGTACCCGACCAGCGCACCCATCCATCCCATGCGCGTTGAAGGCGGGCATCTACCTCGTGCGCATCGTGCTCCGGATAGGTGCCAAGCAACTCACCAGTAGTTGGATTGATCGACTCGAAAGACATATTCTTTATTCTCCTGTGACAGGTTGTTCCTGCGGAATGCACTTTGTGAGAAAGTGTTCGGCGCAGGTGGCGAGCACTTCGTCGCCAGTACGCTTCCACCAGTTTTCAGAGGAAAAAATCTCCACTTCCTGCGGCCCGTGATATCCGGCCATTTCTATCGCGGCGCGGATCGATTTGAGATCGATAACGCCGTCCCCCATCATGCCGCGATCGAGCAGCAGATCGCGCGTCGGCACCAGCCAGTCGCAGATGTGATGCGCAAAAATACGCCCGCTCGCTCCCGCGCGTGCAATCTGCGCATAAAGCTTCGGGTCCCACCAGACATGATAGACATCAATCGCAACACCGACTCCGTCTCCCAGAAGATCGCAAACATCCAGCGCCTGCTCCAGTGTATTGATACACGCGCGGTCTGCGGCATACATGGGATGCAGAGGTTCGATAGCAATCGGCATCCGGCTTTCCCGCGCGTGAGGAAGGATAGCGGCAATACCATCGGCTACCATCTCACGAGCGGCCGGGAGATCGCGTGAACGTTTGGGCAATCCTCCCACCACCAGAACCAGGCAGTCCGCCCGTAGCGCAACTGCTTCGTCAATCGCACGCTTGTTGTCATCAATCGCCGCCGCCAGCCCTGCCTTGTCCGCCGCTGGAAACATGCCTCCACGACAAAGCCCGGTAACGCGCATGTTGTTCGATGCCACAATGGCCGCCGCTTCCTTCAACCCGGTCGCGTGAATTTGATCGCGCCAGGGAGCGATAGCGGTAATTCCCCGTCGAAGACAAGCATCCACCGCCTCAGCCAGAGTGTACTGTGTACGCACCGTAGCCAGATTGATGGACAAGCCGTCAAGACTCATGCGACGCCACCCACCGCCAGCACGCGCCGCATCCGTTCAGCTGCGAGATCCGGGTCGCGCAGCACGCGCGCTTGGTCTGCAAGACGGAAGAGTTCAGCGAAATGCACGAGCGAACGCGCGCTCTGCTGGCCACCCAGCATCACGAAATGGTCCTGCAAACCATTGAGGTAGGCAAGAAAGACCACTCCCGTTTTGTAAAACCGTGTAGGCGCCTTGAAGATGTGCCGCGACAAAGGCACTGTGGGCGTAAGAATCTCATAAAATCCAGACTCGTCGCCAGCGCCAAGCTGGACCAGCGCCGCCGAAGCCGCAGGCGCGATCGCATCGAAGATGCCGAGCAGCGCATGCGAGTAACCCTGCTCGTCTCCGGCAAGGAGTTCTGCGTAGTTAAAGTCGTCGCCTGTGTACATGCGGACACCGGCAGCGAGACGTCGCCGCATGATGATCTCTTTTTCCGCCGACAGAAGCGAAATCTTCACGCCATCAACCTTATCCGCATGGCTGTTGATAATATCCACGCACACATCCATCGCAGCCATGTGGTCGTCTCGCCCCCAGTAGCCATTCAGCGCCGGATCGAACATCTCCCCAAGCCAGTGCAGGATGACAGGCTCTTTCGTCTGCCGCAGGATGCGATCGTAAACGCGCCGGTAATCTTCCGGCGATTGCGCAGCGGCAACAAGCGCGCGGCTCGCCATCAAGATGATCCGACCTCCAAGCTTTTCGACAACCTCAACCTGCTCCTCATAAGCGCGGATCACGTCATCGACGGTGGTATCGCCGCTGGCAGGCAGATGATCCGTGCCGACTCCGCAGGCGATCAGAGCGTCTGTGCGGCTTCGCGCAGCTTCGAGTGAATATCTGATCAGTCTCTGCGCGCAATCCCAGCTGAGCCCCATGCCGCGCTGCGCCGTATCCATTGCTTCGGCTACGCCAAGACCCAGGTCCCACAGATAGTTCCGGAAAGCGACCGTGCGCTCCCAGTCGATACTCTGGTCGAGCCACGGATCGTTGTCAGCCAAAGGATTCGCCACCACATGCGCCGCCGAATAGGCAACGCGGTTGAAGCGCGCTGCAGAGAAGTCGGGCAATGGCAGCGGCGTATTTGTAACCGTGTATGTTCCTAATTCTCCGTGGCCGACCGGAAGTTTGAGCGTTGTCGTCATCGCTTATTCCAGTACCAATGCCGGCACATCCATCCAGCGCCGCTCGGCCCAGCTCTTAAGGCCCAGTTCCGCCAGCTGCACGCCCTTGGCCCCTTCCAGCAAGTCAAAACGCCATGGCGTGTCCGCAACCACATGGCGAATAAACTCCTCCCACTGCAGCTTGAAACCATTCTCGTAGACCTGATTGTCCGGCACCTCTTCCCATTGCTGCTCGAACTTCATCGTCTGCGGCTGGTCCGGATTCCAGACCGGACGCGGCGTGTTCACGCGGTGCTGCGTGTAGCAGCGCGTGAGGCCGGCCACCGCCGAACCGAGCGTTCCGTCGACCTGGAATGTCACCAGATCGTCGCGCTTCACCCGCACGGCCCACGATGAATTGATATGCGCAATCACACCACCCTCAAGCTGAAAAGTTGCATAAGCCGCATCGTCAGCATCGGCCTCGTAGGCTTGCCCCTTCTCATCCACACGATTCGGAATATGCGTCGCTCCAATGCAGCTGACAGCCTTCACCTCTCCGAATAGATTGTCCAGAACATACCGCCAATGCGGCAGCATATCGAGAATAATGCCTCCGCCATCCGCCTTGCGGTAATTCCACGATGGCCGCTGCGCTACCTGCCAGTCGCCCTCGAAGACCCAATAACCAAACTCCCCGCGCACCGAAAGGATGCGCCCGAAAAAGCCAGCATCCCGTAACATGCGGATCTTGCGCAGACCCGGCAAGTAGAGCTTATCCTGCACCACGCCGCTCTTCACACCGCGTGCATGCGCCAGACGCGCAAGTGATAGCGATTGCTCCAGTGTTTCCGAGAGCGGCTTTTCGCAATACACATGCTTCCCGGCTTCGATGGCGCGCGTCAGCAGCGCCGCCCGCATCTGCGTCGAACCGGCATCGAAGAAGATCGTGTCATCCGGATTCTCCAACGCCATTTCCACATCCTTTGCCACGCGCTCAATCCCGTGGCGCTCCGCCAACTCGCTAACTTTTTCAAGATTGCGCCCCACGAGGATCGGATTCGGCATCGCGCGATCCCCATCCGGAAGCGCCACGCCACCCTGCTCCCGTATCGCCACAATCGACCGGACAAGGTGCTGGTTATAGCCCATGCGCCCCGTGACGCCATGCATAATGATGCCGATTTCCCTGACTGCCACTACGACTCCATCCAGTTTGTAAAGTTTGTTGTATAAGTCTGCACGGGCATAATCATCTATGCTGCGTCGACCGGCTGTCAAGATAAGGAATGATAAATTGTCAGGCGAACGCAGTCGCCTTCGCGCGCGCCTGACGGAAGGGATTAAATTTGATCAAGATCAGAAGACGACCTTCGCCGCAATCTGGCCAATGCGAGGATCCCGTGAGCTGATAACCTGGCCAAACTGACCTGAATTAGTAATATTGCCAACCGGATTGATGAAGTTCGTGTGGTTGAAAATGTTGAAGAACTCCACGCGAAGAAGAAGGGAAACTCCCTCGGCGAGCGGGGTAGATTTACTCGCGCCAAGATCGGTATTGAAGATTCCCGGACCTGCAAAAAATCGTACCGGCGTAGCACTGTGCTCGCCCAGATTCTCCGGCCTGAACGCCGTATTCGCGTTGAAAAAATAGCCCCCGTTTTTATGCGGGTCCATCGTCTTCACTGCGCCTGTCTGGACGGGAAAATCCAATGCGGGATAAAAAGTAAGCCCGGCATCGTCATTTTCAGTAAGCGTTACCGGCAATCCGCTGGTCGCGCGCGTAATCCCCGACAAGCTCCAACCCTCGGTTAGGCGCCTGGGAGCCGCGCTGAAAGCCCGGTCAAATGGGACGTTATAGGTATAACTGACGACGAAGTTATGTTTCATGTTAAAGGCCGACAGAGCGCGGCTCTGCGCGGGATGAAATGGGTTCAGGCTGTTGTAGACGTTATCGATTGATTTCGAATACGTGTAAGCCGCCAGGAAAGAAAGATCGCCCGCCCTGCGCTCCAACGAAGCCTGCAACGAGTTGTAATTCGAGTTTCCCAGGTTCGACACAATCGGAGTCGGATCAAATGTGACCCTTCCATGACTTGTCGTTTCGCCCAGTTGCTGATTGCCCAACCCAACCAGCGTGCCATATACAGTCGAGCCGTTGGCTCTCGTATAAACAGAAGGCTCTGCATAAGGACCGCATTGCTGGGTTCCCGGAGCAACTTCATCCGGCTGACTCAAACCCAGGCACAGATCGGCATCGCCGAGGTTCGGCTGAAGATTCACCTCCAGACGATGAGCCTCGGTCCCGACATAACCGATAGTTGCCACCATGGACTTGCTGAGTTCTCGCTGAACCGTCAGGTGATAGTGTTCCGCGTACGTAATTGCATTCTTGACATTGTATCCCGGCGAATAAAGCGGATAAAACTGATCGAAACTAAGAGTCTTGTTCGCGGGGCTGCCGGGCTTGGGAAACGTAAATGGAAATGGATTCCCCTGCGAAGCTCCGGTGGCGCGCGTCTGAAAGGGAGTGTCGAACAAAGCCGGCGCGGTGCTCTGCCAGTAGATACCGAAAGGAGCATCACCAATGATGCCGAAGTTCCCCAGATCAGCAGCCCCTAGATAGTAGATGCCGTAGGCAGCGCGAATACTCGTCTTGCCCGGCCCTCCGAGCAGCTTGCCCATGAATCCGTCGCCTCCGTCGGGCTGATAAGCCACCCCTAGGCGCGGAGCAAAATTGTGAAAGCCAGTCGGGGAGACAGTGCTCGGAACACCCGGATCACCCGGCACAACATAGCCCAGTGGAGAAAGTGGGAATACCTGTGACTGCTCGCCCTGGATAATCGTTTCCGTCTTGCCCTGCGTGTCATACCAGGGCATCGAAATGTCCCACCGCACACCCACGTTTAAAGTGAGATTCGGTTTCGCCTTCCAGCCATCCTGAACAAACAACCCTCCATAGCGGCTGCGATTGTCCTGGAACTGTTCCGTGCACTGTACGTAGTAGTTTGGTGCGCCCAGCAGAAAGTCCGCGTAGTCGCTGCCTGTCTCGCTGCCATTGAAGGTGAAGTAGCCGAAAGGAACGCAGATATTGCGCACAATCACCTGATAATATCGGCCATCGCCACCGAATTTAAGCGTGTGCTCTCCAACAACCTTCGAGAAGTTGTCCGAGATACCGAACGTGTTATTCACCTGGAAGAGGTTGATAAAGGTATTGCCGAAACTGAATTCGTTGGTGCCGATCTCCGGGACAACTTCCTTGTATCCGGCAGGCCCCGATGCGTTAATACCGTTCGTCCCCACACCGGTTGTAAATCCAAGCGAATCGAGCGTCGCAAAACCGCTGGTTGGATTCGCAGTCTGCACCGCGGTGCGAAAATAGCTGGCCCGCGCCTCGTTCACCATCGACGCGCCAAAGGTCTTCACGTCGCCAACCGTAAACATCTGTGCGCGTGAAGGAGATGTTGTTGAAAAGCCCGGAAGATTATTCCCGCCCAACGGATTGAAGACGGTGGCATCGTCGAAGTGATAGTAGAACGACAACGTTCCCGCCCTCTTGCTGTCGAAGTCAATCCTCTCGCCGATCTTGTCGTCGCGAATCGTCCCCTTCCCGCTGTTGTCGCTGTATGTAGATTGCCCGGCAGGCAGATGTGGAATGTAAGGCTGCATGTTAACTGAGACCTGATCGAAGGCAGCCTGTGGAATCACGCCGTTCGGGAACACGTTGCTGTATAGTTCCCCGTTCGTCACCTGCGTGCCGAGCCGCGAAGAAAGCACCTGCGCCCAATACGCGCCCTGCACCGCCGTTGGATTGCCGTTGCCGTCTACGAAAGCACCCGGACCGAAATCTCCCGCACGCTCAGCGTCACTCGGCAAAGAAACCGAGCCCGTGCTGGCTCCCTGCGTCTGCCGCGTCCCCTGATAATCCGTGAACCAGAAAAGCCTGTTTCGCCAGAACGGACCGCCGACCGCGTAACCGAATTGGTTGCGCCGTAACTCTGCCTTGGACGTATCAAAATAATTCCGCGCATCAAAAGCATCGTTGCGCAGGAATTCAAATGCATCTCCATGAATGCTGTTCGATCCGGACTTGGTGACTGCGTTCATCACTGCGCCGGTGAACTTTCCATATTCCGCGCTGAAGCTATTCGTAATCAGGCGGAATTCCGCAATTGAGTCCAGGTTGGGAATCAACCCGGCGCCCATATTCTTCGATTCATTTACGTCCGCGCCATTTACCAGAAAAGCATTCCCGCTCTCAGGCTGGCCATTCACAGAAACGTTGCCCGGATTGCCGATCTGGCCCGACACCGTCCGGTCACTCGGAATAGTCCCGGACGTGACCGGAACCACCCCCGCCTGCAGTCCCAGCAGGTCCAGATAGCTGCGTCCGTTCAGCGGCATCGCCAGCATCTGCTTCGACTCGACCACGCCGCCCAGTTGAGTATTTTCCGTCTCCACCTGGACCGCGTTCGCCTCGACGTTTACGCTCTGCTCCACGCCTCCGATGGTTAGACTGGCGTCGATGTGCAGCTGGTCATTTACCTTCACGTCGATTCCCGTCGTGGTAAACACGCGGAATCCCTGCGCGGACACCGTCATGGTATAGGTGCCCGGCTGCAGCGCCAGCAGGCGATACTGCCCCTCGGAATCCGCTACAGCGTTTTGCGAAGAATTCGTGTTGATGTTCGTTGCTACCACTTGAGCGCCTGGCAACGCAGCACCCGAAGTATCCATGACCCGGCCATTGATGGCGCCTGTGACCTGGGAGAAAGCAGCGCCCGCGAGGACAAGAAAAGCCGCAAAAAGACAACACTTCGACAGCGTCTGGATATGTAGCATGTTTCACCTCCAAAGAGAGCGGAACCATGAATCGATTAATCCAAAAACGATGAATCTTACTTATGAATATTTAGTAAGCATGTACTGGAACCCAATTCCACGCAACAGTTTTTTTATTTTTTCTTTAAATCTCTCGCGAAAGGCTTGCGCAGAAGGCAGAGGAACTTATGAGTTCCTCTATGAAAGCAATCGGAACATATGCTGTGAAGCACTGTCTCTAATAAGCGTGAATCAACTCCACACTCACGCCTCCGATCGAGTCCGTATCCATGTAGTCGTACTGGCCCGAGTTCTTCTTGCCCACATCTCCCCACGCTCCCGCTTGCCAGATAGAGTAGCCAAGCTTTTCATACTCGGCTGCAGCCTTCCCCAGATCATCCACAGGCATGCCCAGATGCTGAATGCCCTCGCCATGCTGCTTTAGAAAATCTGCATAGATATTCGGCGGAGACGTCGGCGGAACAATCCACTCATAGCTGATCTGTCCGAGGCGCTGGAAGCCAACGTCAAATGAAAGCAACAAAGGCTTGCCGCGATATCGCGAATCCTCGCGCGGCGTCGCGTGCTCCATATCGAATGCAGGGAAACCCAGGCTCTGCCAGAACGCCACGACCGTCTGCGAATCGCGCACGACCGGAGCTAGATGAGAGATCATCTGCCGTCCTTGCGCGATCGGCAAACCCGCCGGCGAGGAAACCAGCCCTAGAACAAACTTGCCTTTCGGCTCGGTATCGAAATACGTATACGTGATCGAATCCTTGCCACTGCCTATCGTCACCTGCTGCAACACATTTACGTCGAGGCCGCGCATGCGCTGCACTTCATCCGCAACCTCTCCGCTCGATGCTTCATGGACAACAGAAAATATCCCATCCCCATGCCGAGTGAGAAAATCGGTAAATGCATTCTTCTGCCCTTGCATCGGCTGAATCATGTCGACTGTCAAATTTCCTAGTTGACCGGTGATACGCCGCGTAGTGATCGTCACCGGCTTGTACCGATACCGCCCTTTAAACGTGACTTCCCCATAGTCATGCACATCCGAGAGCCCCAGCCCAATCCAGCCCTGTTTCACATGCTCGATGTCCCGAACAACCCACGTCAGACGATTGACTGTTTTGTAGTAGCCGGGCAGTTCGGCCGAGCACACGCTCACGAAAAGGAAAAGAGCCGCGAAATAGCGTAGAAGCTTCATGGTGATAGGCCTCAAAGGATCATACCGTTGAAAGATCGTGACATGCTTCGTAATGATTAGTTAGTATGTACTCTCAAAAGCTTTGACTGACAAGCGCTTTTTAATTCCGATCTTCGCCTGGGGGGTCTTTTGAAACGCTCGCTGATTCATCTCGTCGCCGGTGCGCTCTTTTTATCAATCGCTTCTGCCGCCTGGGCCGGAGATACGATTCCGAAGGCCTCATGGAAGCGTCCTCTTGGCCTTCCCCTCGAAAATCCCGGCATAACACGAGTCGCAGGCGACATCGATGACGGTTATTGGCAGGGTGTCCCCGTCGGCGGCTTCGGCGCAGGAACTTTTTCCCGCAGCTACCGCGGCGATTTCGCGCGCTGGCACATCAAGGCCGGAGTGCACAAGTATGAGCCCGTCTATGCGAACCAGTTTGCCATGTTCCAGCAGTCCGAGGGCGATGCACAGGGCACAGCACAGGTGTTAATGACCGGGCACCCAGCGAGCAAAGAACTGTCCAGCTGGCAGTGGGACTATCCCGTAGGTGCGGGCGATTACTATGCTCTTTACCCGAAGGCCTGGTTTGACTATAAGTCGGACAAGTTCCCGGCCCATGTAGTGCTCGAGCAGTTCTCGCCCATTCTTCCCGACAACTATCGCGAGTCCAGCTACCCTGTCGCCGTCTACCGCTGGCATGCGGATAATCCTACAAACAGGACCGTCACCGTCTCGGTGCTTCTTTCCTGGACCAACATGTCAGGATGGTTCAGAACCTTTACCCGCGACTTCAACGGCACGCCGAATCAAGGCAACCATAACGACTTCAGAAGCGAGCCGCTCGTCAATGCGGGGACGATAAAGGGCATCGTCTTCGATAGAAACCGCGCCGACACCAGCCCAAATGAATGGGATGGTCAGTTCGTCATCGCAGCTCTCGATTCTCCCGGCGTCGAAGTCACCTACCAGACCACATTTCAGGCATCAGGCGACGGCAAGGCAGTCTGGGCGCCATTCTCGAAAGATGGAAGGCTCGCAAACGACGGCAAATCCTGGGTAAGCGACAAGGAGAAGCTTGCCGGAGCCATCGCGTTACGCTTCACCCTCAAGCCCGGCGAGAAAAAAGTGATCCCCATGGTCCTCGCATGGGATTTCCCCGTCGTTCAATTCGGCGAAGGACGCAAGTGGAACCGGCGCTACACCGACTTCTACGGAGCGACCGGCGAGAACGCCTGGGCCATCGCGAAAGACGGGCTGCTCCACGCTGCCGATTGGAGCGACGAAGTCGACAAGTGGCAGGCGCCCTACATTAATGACGAAAGCAGGCCGCTCTGGTACCGCGGAATGCTCTTCAACGAGCTCTACGCATTAACTGATGGAGGAACCTTCTGGGGCCGGCAGGCCGGATCGGATCGCAAAGCGCTCGCATCCTTCGCCCTGCTCGAATGTTTCGACTACGCCTACTACGGCACGCTCGATGTCCGCTTCTACGCCTCCCTGCCGCTGCTGAAATTCTGGCCCGATATCGATAAGCAAGTGCTGCGCGAATTCGCCGATACTGTACCCAAAGAATGGCCCGAGCAAGGACTCTGGGTTTGGAAAACCGAGCAAACCGGCGAGCCGGTCACGCACAAGAGAAAGAAAAAAGGTGCCGTGCCTCACGATCTCGGCGTGCCCGAAGGCGATCCCTTCATCGCAGTCAACGAGCCCGGCTGGCAGGATACCAATGATTGGAAAGACCTCAATTCGAAATTCGTCCTGATGGTCTATCGCGACTACGTGCTCACCGGCCGCACCGATACCGCATTTCTTCGCGAAACATGGCCTGCCGTAAAAGATGCAATCGAGTACCTGCGCCAATTTGACCACGGAGATGGCATCCCGGAAAACAGCGGCTATCCCGACCAGACTTACGACTCATGGGTGGTTCGCGGCGTGAGCGCCTACTCCGGCGGCCTGTGGCTCGCCGCCCTCCGCGCTGGCGAAGAAACCGCTCGCATTCTCGGCGACCCCAGCACAGCTGAGGAATATCACACGCTCTTCCTCAAAGGCCAGAAGACTTACATCTCGCAGCTTTGGAATGGCGAGTATTTCCGCTACGACACCAACAGCGAATTCAAAGACGCGATCCAGGCCGACCAGCTCGCCGGACAGTGGTACGCCAACCTCACCGGCCTCGGCGACATCGTGCCGCACGAAATGCAGCTCTCCACCATGAAGAAGATTTTCGCCTTCAACGTAATGAAATTCGGCAGCGGCGAAATGGGCGCAGCCAACGGTATGGGCGCCGACGGCTCCATTCTCAGCTCGAACGAGCAGGCCAAAGAGGTATGGGTCGGAACCACGCTTGGCTTCGCCGGAATCCTGATGAGCGAAGGCCTGAAAGACGAGGCCTACAAAACAACCTGGGGCCTGTATCACGTGATCTACGAAACGAAAGGTTACTGGTTCCGAACCCCCGAAGCCTGGGACATCACAGGAAACTTCCGCGCCGGCATGTACATGCGCCCGACGGCCATCTGGGCGCTGGAGATGACTCCGCGCCGAACAAACTAGAAACAGCCGCCAGCTTACTTCGCAGTCGCCCTCATCACCTCGGTGAGCGCTGACTGCCAGTCAGGCAAAGCAATCCCGAACCCTATTCGCAGCTTTTCATTGGAGAGCACAGAGTTCGCCGGACGCACCGCCGGAGTCGGATATTCACTCGACTGGATCGGCAGCACCTCCGGTATTCGTTCTCCAGCCTGCCGCTGATGTACGGAAAAAATCTCCTGCGCAAAACGGCACCAGGTCGTCTCGCCGCCGCAGGTCAGGTGATACACACCGTATTCCGGTGCCGTCTCCATCGCTTTATCCACCACCGCGCGAGTTGCATCGGCAATGGCCAGAGACGAAGTAGGAGCGCCAAGCTGATCGTCGACAATCTTCAGTTGCTCGCGCTCGCGTCCCAACCGCAGCATGGTGAGCAGAAAATTACGCCCATGCGGGCCATAGACCCAACTCGTGCGAAAGATAAGATATCGGCCGCCGACTTCCTGAATCGCCTGCTCGCCCTCTAGCTTCGTCCGCCCATACGCATTCAGCGGATTCGTCTTGTCGCTCTCGACCCACGGAGATTTCTTCGATCCGTCAAAAACGTAATCAGTCGAATAGTGCACCAGCAACGCATCGATCTTCGCAGCCTCCTCGGCAACCACGCCCGGCGCTACACCATTGATCGTCATAGCCAACTCAGTTTCAGACTCGGCCCGGTCAACTGCGGTATACGCGGCTGCATTCAAAATGACGGAGGGCTGAAGCTGGCGTATCAGGGCCCGCAGTTCTTCCGGCCGTGAAAGATCTGCTCTACTGCGATCGCACGCGACGATCTCGCCGGCGTCGGCAAAACTACGCTGCAACTCCATGCCCACCTGGCCGCCAGCGCCAAGAATCAGAATGACGCGCTTCTGGCTCATGCGAACAACTCAACTTGATCCAGCGTACCGCCCTGCTGGTCTTTTCCGGAAACAATCGCTTCTTGCTCAGAAATCGGCCACGGGATCGCCAGAGCAGGATCATTCCACAACAACGTCCTCTCGTCGGCAGGCGAATAATACGCCGTGACCTTGTAGGCAAATCCGGCTGTTTCAGACAAAACAGCAAATCCATGCCCGAATCCTCCAGGGATCCAGAACATGCGCCCGTTTTCGCCCGAAAGCTCTACGCCAACATGTTTGCCGAAGGTGGGCGAACTGCGTCGCAGATCTACGGCCACGTCCCACACCGTCCCATGCGTCACGCGCACCAGCTTGGCTTGCACGTTATTCAACTGGTAGTGAATCCCGCGAACGACATTCTTCGTCGATAGGGAAAAATTATCCTGCACCCAGCGCGTCGGCAGCCCGGCCTGCTCCATGAGGCGTTCGTTGTACGTCTCGCAGAATGCGCCACGCGCATCCTTGAATATCCTCGGCTCCAGAATCAGAACCCCAGGCAATGCGGTCTCAATTATGTTCATTACCTAAATGCCATCAGAAGGGAAATTGGGTTCATTGAGGAGAGACAAGAGATACTGCCCATATCCACTCTTACGCACCGGCTGCGCAAGAGCCTCAAGCTGTTGCTTAGTGATATATCCGTGACGGAAGGCGATCTCTTCAGGGCAGGCAATCTTCAGACCCTGCCGCCGTTCAATAGTCTGAATGAAGAGCCCAGCTTCAAAGAGCGAGTCATGTGTTCCCGTGTCCAGCCATGCCATGCCACGGCTCATCAATTCAACGTCGAGCGTGCCGCGATCGAGATAGCAGCGATTCAGGTCGGTGATCTCTAGTTCGCCACGAGGAGAAGGCTTGAGAGCAGCGGCCAGGTTCACCACATCATTGTCGTAGAAATAGAGGCCGGTCACCGCATAGCGCGATTTTGGAGCGGTCGGCTTCTCCTCAAGACTGATGGCGCGGCCTTTTTTATCAAACTCAACTACGCCATATCGTTCCGGATCGTGAACAGGATACGCAAAGACCGTGGCGCCCTTTGTCTTGCTCGCGGCCTTCACCAGCTGCGTTGAAAGCGACTGCCCGTAGAAGATGTTGTCTCCCAGAACCAGCGCGCATGTGTCAGAGCCGATAAAGTCTTTTCCGATAATGAAAGCCTGCGCCAGCCCATCCGGACTTGGCTGCACAGCATAAGAAAGCTGAAGCCCCCACTGCGATCCGTCACCCAGCAGTTCCGCAAAGCGCGAGGTATCCTGCGGCGTTGAGATAATCAGAATCTCCCGGATCCCGGCGAGCATAAGCGTCGTCAGCGGATAGTAGATCATCGGCTTGTCGTAAACCGGCAGCAGCTGTTTCGAAATAACGTGCGTGACCGGATAGAGGCGGGTTCCTGACCCGCCTGCGAGCACAATCCCTTTCATCGTGCGACACGCTCCGCGTAATTGGTTTCAATCCATTGCAGGTAAGCGCCGGAGCGCACGTTCTCGACCCAATCCTGATGCGCCAGGTACCACTCCACGGTCTTCCGAATCCCGGACTCGAATTGCGCCGACGGCTCCCACCCAAGCTCGTTCTTAATCTTGCGAGCGTCAATGGCGTAGCGCCGGTCATGCCCCGGGCGATCCTTTACATAGGTGATCAGCTTCCTTCGCGACCCAATCGCGTCACTGGGAGCAAGCTCGTCGAGCAGATCGCAGATCGTCGTGACCACATCGATGTTCTTGCGCTCGCTCGAGCCGCCGATGTTGTACGTCTCGCCCAGCCGGCCGCGATCCAGCACCCCGCGGATCGCAGAGCAATGATCTTCCACAAACAGCCAGTCGCGAACATTCTGCCCATCGCCATAAACCGGCAGCGGCTTGCCCTCGAAGCTGTTAAGAATCATCAAAGGAATCAGCTTTTCCGGAAACTGATAAGGCCCATAGTTGTTCGAGCAGTTCGTCGTCAAAACCGGCAGTCCATAAGTATGGAAGTAAGCGCGAACCAGGTGATCGGAAGACGCCTTCGACGCAGCGTAAGGGCTGTTCGGCGCATAAGGCGTAGTTTCAGAAAACGCCGGATCGTTGGGCGCAAGCGACCCGTACACCTCATCCGTAGAAACATGGAGAAAGCGAAATCCCTTCTGCTCTCCCGCGCTCAATTCCGTATGATAGGTACGCACCGACTGCAGAAGCGAAAATGTGCCAAAGACATTCGTTTTAATAAAAGCATCCGGCCCGACGATAGACCTGTCCACATGACTTTCAGCGGCAAAATGCACAATCGCCTTCGGCCTGTGCTCGCGCAGAAGCTCAGCCATCAACGCTTCGTCTGCAATATCTCCATGCACAAAAATGTGCCGCGGGTCATGATCAAGTGACTCCAGATTGTTGCGATTGCCCGCATAAGTCAGGCTATCCAGATTGATGACCGGCGAACCAACTTCCTTGATCCACGTCAAAACAAAATTAGAGCCGATAAAACCGGCGCCGCCTGTTACCAGGATCGTGTCTTCTTTTTTCATCATTATCAGGCTGTCTTCTTAGTCCAGATTGCTTTGCGGAGAAGGTTAAGGCGCTCCCCCTGTTCGGGGTCACGTTGCAATCGCTCCATGCCTTCGCGGAAGAGCGCGACGAAGATGCCAATGAACAATCCCAACATGGTTGCGACGATGGTAATCAGCGCCCGCTTTGGAGATGACTTGTAATCCGGAACGATCGCCGGATCCACCACCTGAACCAGCGCTCCCTCCTTTGCCTCATCCAGTTTGGCCAGCTCGAACTGGCGCGCCAGAATTTCAAAGATGGTCTCGTAGTACTTCACATCGCGCAGCTTGCGGATATATTCAACTCCTGCCTGCGGTACCTGTCCCTTGGGCACAATTAGACCAGCGCTGTCGTCCGTGTTACCGCCGAGCTTGACCAGCTGCGCGCGAAGGCTGTCCAGTTCCTGCTGCGCCTGCACAACATCGGCATTCTGACCGGTTGCGTAGGTGCGCATGGCTTGCAGCTGTACTTCCTTTGCCGTGACCTGCGCACGAAGGGCCGCTGCAGACTCAATCAGCGCCCGCGCCTGGCTGTCCAGCTGGATCATCCCCGTCTTCTGTTCTGTTTCCTTTAACGCCTCTTCTGCGTTGGCCAGGTTGTCTTTGGCCTGTCCCAGTTGCTGCTCGAAAAAGAGTCTTCGCTGTGCCGCCTCACCGATGGCGAGGTGCTCTGAAAGAGCCCGGTATTCGTCCACATAAGCGTTCGTCATTTCGGCAGCCCGCTTCGGGTCTTTGTCTTCAATGGAGATGTGAATCAGATTGTCTTTCGTCCCAGCTTCTACCGTTGCGTGCTTCTCGAGGGCCTTCCGCGCGGTAGACATATATTTCTCCCGGTATTCAGCCATCAGTCCAAACCGCTGAATCATGGCGTCTTCGACGGTGCGGCTCCTGAACATGGCGACATACATATCGTTAGGATTTTTCAGCCCGATGCTGGACCCCGCAAGAGCCCCAAGCGACCCCAGGCTTCCAATCTGCGACATGAGTGCCGAACTGAGAGATGAGCTCTGCTGTGGCGGCAAAACCGTCGTCGTTGCCGTGTAGATCTTGGGCAAAAAGAGCGAAACCACCAGCGCAACCAAGCCGAAGCCCGCGGCAAATTTAAAAATCAGCCATTTTCGGCGCGCCAGAATAATGAGAATATCGAGAAGCGATATTTCATCGACCGACTCTCCCTGCAATGCCCCTGATGGCAGTGTGTCCGAGTCCAGATGTCTGATTTCAGTGGTTGTTGTGTTCATTCCCTGCGCTTCTACGGTCGAAATCCCCAACTCCAAAGATGCCGCCAGACTTGAACGCAGCATCTATGGCTAGATTCTACCTGCAAGCGGAGTTCAGCCCAAGCCTCTTCAGGTACACAAAGTTAAATACATTTCAATAACTTAAACGCAAGTAATACAGATACTGCCGGGAAACCTCTATGACATCTTCCCCGGATGTCCGGTTACATCACCCATCCCATCTGTATCCGCGCAATGCCCGCGCGTAGCCCATACAATTCCACCCACAAACACAACAACAAAAAGAAGGAGCACACCTACTGTGTTTGGCATAATCACCTCCCAGTACTTTTGACTTCAAAAAACACTGACAAGGTTGCGTGGATTTTCTCAAACCTCAACTGGCTCCGCTTCCGCTGCTTTGTTTTCCCGCCCCTTTTCTTCCACCCGCACGCGCGACGAGGTAATCAGGCCAACAGCAATCACAACCGCAATCATTCCGGCATATTCGCTGCTCCTCAAGTGTTCGCCAAGAAGTATTGCCCCAAGGATCACCGCGACGACCGGGTTCACATACGCATGCGTCGCCACCTTGGAAACCGGCACATGCTCCAGAAGCCAGACAAACGCCGTATATCCCACCAGCGAACCGAATATCACCAGATACGCGACCGCCCCCACCGCGCCGCGGGTCCAGTCAGAAGCCGCCCAGCCACCGATCGCAAGTGCCGCCACAGAGCTGGCCATCCCCGCCGCCATCATCTCCCATCCTGCGGCGACCATAGGGTTTACCGGCAATTTCAGTTCCCGCGACAAAATCGAACCCACCGCCCACAAAAATGCAGAGCCCAGTACAAAGGCACATCCCAAAGCCTGATGCTGTCCTTTCCCAACCTCGTGTAATCCCGGCCACAGCAAAGCAATCAGACCGGTAATCCCCAGCCCCAGGCCGACCCATCCGCGAGCCTGTAGCCGTTCGCCATGCGGCAGCAACATGCTGAGAACGGCAACGTGTAGCGGCACCGCCGCAACCAGCAGCGCGGCAAGCCCGCTGGCAATATAGCGCTCTGCAAAAACCAGGCATATATTCCCGCCGCCTAGCAGAATCAAACCCACAACCGCCAGCCAGCCAAGCTGCCGCACAGGAAGCCAAATCCGCATGCCCCTGAGGCCACAGAACGCAAGCATCAGAACTCCGGCAATCAGAAAACGCAGACCACACAAAACCAGAGGATGCAGGTGCTCGACCCCCACCTTGATGGCTGTATAGGTCGATCCCCAGAAGAAGTAAACGCAGCCAAACGCAAATGGAATCGCAAAAGAATCTAAAGTACGGCGGCTCATGCGCAATCCCCTCCAACGCCGCGCCTGAGCCGATAACCCGATCTCAAAATGCGCAATGTGTTGAGTAAAAGATGCTCTAGAAAATCATTCTCTCCATAGATTGTCCATATCAAAACGATCTTCAATTAAGATGATCACTTGTATAGAATCTTCCGATGCTCTTGAATCAGCATTTCAAGCTGCATCTCGGATCTGTGTATCTCTTTCGATCTTGAACCGCTATTCGCAACCCCGCTCAAAAAATCACACAGCTGCTGAATTTTCTTCTGCCCGCGGCACTTCCCATTTCCCTTCCCGCCCTATCTATCCGCGTGCTATCCTCACCTCACACAGGGACAACATGCGCACCGACAGGCACATTGCCGTTGTGAGCCCCGCCTTCAGCCCTAAACGCTGGAGCCAGGCCTTTGCGCGCGCCATCGCTCCCCGCAGACATTTCCGTGTTCTGCCTACGCGCACGCGACCTAGTCTCTTCGGCAGCGATTAGTCGCCGCTGCCCGTGGCGCTCGACTGCGCACTCGGCCTGGAATAAAAAGACCCGCCCAGCCGCGTCAGTGTCATCGCTGGAAGAAGACTCCTCCGAAACAGCCCTATCGCCGCCCGATTAAATGCGGCGTTCTTAAGAAACGAAAAATCAGGCTGAAGCCAAAAACAAGGCCCTACTAAGGAGAAGACCATGCAATCCACTGAGATCCTGAGCAAATTCGGCCCAAAGCTGAATGGCACGCTACCCGGCCCGAACGCAAAGCGCATTGTCGAAGAAGACGACCGTCTCATCTCTCCAAGCTACACACGCTCCTACCCGATGGTCGCGAAGCGCGGCCGCGGCCTCCGCGTCGAAGACGTGGACGGCAATGAGTTCCTCGATTTCGCCGCAGGCATCGCCGTCACCTCGACCGGCCATTGCCACCCCGAAGTCGTCGCCGCCATTCAGAAGCAGGCCGCTGAGCTGATCCACATCTCCGGCACCGATTTCTACTATGAATCTCTGGTCACGCTCGCCGAGCGTCTTTCCGCCGTGGCCCCCATGCCCGGCCCGCATCGCTTCTACTACGGCAACTCCGGCGCGGAAGCTGTCGAGTGCGCGCTGAAAATCGCCCGCTACCACACGCAGCGCCAGCACGTAATCGCCTTCTTCGGAGCATTTCACGGACGCACTATGGGCGCGCTCTCGCTCACCGCGTCAAAGCCACAGCAGCGCCGCCGCTTCTCGCCACTCGTCCCCGGCGTCACGCACGTGCGCTATCCCTACGCCTATCGCGGCTGTAGCGGCGGCCCGCAGGACGAAGAAAAGTTTGCACTCGGCTGCGCCCGCTACATCGAAGAAAAGCTCTTCAAGACCACGCTGGCACCGGAAGAAGTGGCAGCCATCTTCGTCGAGCCGATCCAGGGTGAAGGCGGCTACGTCGTCGCGCCGACCATCTTCCTGCAAGAGTTGCGCCGCATCTGCGACAAGTACGGCATTTTGCTCGTCGCCGACGAAGTGCAATCCGGAGCAGGCCGCACCGGCAAGTGGTGGGCCATCGAGCACTCCGGCGTTGAGCCCGACATCGTTTGCATGGCCAAAGGCATCGCCTCAGGCATGCCCCTCGGCATCTGCATGACGCGCGCCGAGATCATGGACTGGAAGCCTGGCTCGCACGCCTCTACATTTGGCGGCAATCCAATTTCGATTGCTGCTGCCCTTGCGACGATGGACATCCTCGAGCGCGAAGGCATCGCCAACGCCGCCAGCCTCGGCGAACAGATGATGAGCCGCCTGCGCGCATGGCCTGCCCGCCATCCAGTAGTCGGCGAAGTCCGCGGACGCGGCCTGATGATCGGCATCGAGATCGTCAAAGACCAGACCAGCCGCGAGGTCGCCGGACAGTGGCGCGACCGCATCGTAGAGCTGGCTTTCGAGCGCGGGCTTCTGATCCTGGGCTGCGGAGAAACCTCCATCCGTCTCGCTCCTCCGCTAATCGCAAACGAACATGAAGCCGCCATTGCGCTCGATATTCTCGAAGAGTGCGTCTCCCTGGTTGAAACCGAGCAGTTAACATCGAGTGCGCTCGCAAGCTCTGCAGTGTAAGATGTGATGCCAGAGATCTTGCGGTCTCTGGCACTCCCCCTCAATTCTGCCTGTCTGCATCATCCTTCTCGCCGGAGAGTACGCATGATCACACGCCTATGGCAGGGCTATACCACCCCGGAGAACGCTGACGCCTACGAGTCCTTCATCCGGACCGAGGTTTTCCCAAAACTCCATGAAGTTCGCGGTTTCCTCGGCGGCAAACTTCTGCGCCGCAACCTGTTCCAGGAAGTGGAATTCGTCGCTCTGACGCACTTTGATTCGCTCGAATCGGTGCGCACCGCTGCCGGCGACGAGTTTAGTTACATCATCATCCCTGAGGCCGGGCGCAAATTACTTTCTCGGTTCGATCAGCGCGTGGCTATCTATGAAGTTGTCGCCGAGGAAACCACGAGTTGAAGCCCGTTCACTTGCGCAGTGTCTGCCTGCGAAAAACCACGCCTGCCAAAAGAAACAGCAGCGAAATTCCGATCGCAAGCAGCGCATGCATGCGCGATCCTGCATGCAGATGCAGCGCAGCGTCAATCCACCAGACCACCGCGCCCACAAACCAGATCATGTAAGAATTCGACCGCACCTGATAATTCTTTTGATGCAGCTGGCGAAAAGGACGTCCCTTTGCGGCATCAGCACGAAAAGGTACCCCATCCTGAGTGGAGCGAAGGGTGGGATCTACAAATTGAACTAACCACCACGTCCTAAACCCGCACCAGCTCCTGCTGAATCCGCCCCGTCACCTCAGCCTTATCCCGGGAGGTCATCATGTTGACCTCGCTGCGAATCCCGAACTCCGGGAGATATACCCCCGGTTCCACCGAGAAGCAGGTAAACGGCAGAATCCGGCGCTCATCATGCGTCTCCAGGTTGTCGAGATGCGCGCCACCGCCATGCAGCTCGGTCCCTATGTTGTGCCCCGTGCGATGCGTAAAAAACGGCTCAAGTCCAGCCTCGCGAATCACCGCGCGCGCAGCGTCGTCGGCCTCCCATCCGGCAATCGGCTTTTTGTGGACAAAAGCCTCCTGCACAACGTGAATCGCCGCGTCCCGCGCATTCTTCACCGTCTCAAATACCTGATGCTCGCGCTCCGTCGGCTCGCGTCCCACAACCCCCGTCCAGGTAATGTCATACCAACACGTTCCCGGCCGATTCTTGCGCGCCCAGATATCGATCAGCAAGAAATCCCCGTTCTGAATCCTGCGAGAACGCGCAGCAGTCGGCGCATAGTGTGAATCCGAAGAGTTCTCGTTCACTGAGACATTCGGCCCATTCTCCGTCACCATCTCCGCACGCTCAATGGCCTGCTGAAACCACGTCATCATCTCGTATTCGGTGATGCCGCTCTTTAGCCTGCGATCAATTGCGCGAAATCCTTCCGCGAGAATCTCATCAAGCGCCCGTTGCGCCTCGTAGTGGCTGGCAATCTGCTCCTCGGAAAGCACCGCCTCAAACTGGCTCACCAGATCCGCCGAGCTGACAATCGTCTTGCCCATCTCGCGCAGCAGCTCCACCGTCCCGGCGTCCACCATCGAGACATACATAATGGCGTTGCGCGGTGAGTACTGCATGGCAATGCGGCGGTAGGGCGCGAGCATCGCTTCCAGCCCGCCCTGCAACTCCTGCCACGACGAATACTGCGTCTTCCCTCCCGGCAGCGAATCCAACCGCGCCTGCTCAATGCGATGCACCAGCTTGTGCGGCTCCCCCTGCGCCGGGATCACGTAGTACCAGCGGCGCGTGACATGCGCATGCGGATCGAGTCCGAGAATATGTTCACCAATCGGATCGCGGTGATGATGATCGTAAAAAAGCCAGGCATCCAGCTTCAGGTCGCGAAGAGCGGATTGGATCTCTGAAAGGTTCATTGTCGAAAGCAAAGTCTATCGGAAATCGGCGACAGAAGTCACAGAACGCCTAAGCGCTGACTAAACGCAAGTAATCAGGACGATCCGCAATGGTGCGATGCCGGAACGACCGCACGATCGCCCGCTCCCGCAGAAAGAAGACCCCAGGCATCTGCGAAGCATCTTCGCGTATCAAGCCGATACCGTGTCTGATCATCGCGCTCTGCAGCCACCCTTTCCAGACAGCGGGCGTGAACATAATCCGCGCCAGCGATACGCGCCCCAGTTCGAAGACTGGATTTCGATAGAACGAGCCATCGGGATTACTAATCCGCTCCACGTCGGAAAGCCCGTAATAATCGAAATAAGGCTTGGCCCTCTCCGGCACCCCCAGGTGAACGAAAACAGTCCGCACACCGCGCTCCACCAGCGCGCCCTGAACCTTGGAAACGTCGTCGATGGCCTGCCTGCAGAACGAGCACCCAAAATGCCGCAGAAAAACCAGCAGCACCGGCCCGGCGTCGACCAATTCGAGCAACGTGCGGCCTGACTCGGTGCGTACCTCACCGAATGCCGCCACAATCTCGCTTTTCTGGTTCTTGATCTCCGCTTCCGGATACATGTACTCGCCTGGACTGTATTCTATGCCCGTAATGGTGCTAGCTTGTTTCGAAGACTTTTCGGAGGATGAACTATGGACTTGTCACGGCGCGGATTATGCCAGACTCTACCCCTGATTATTGGCTCACTAACAAGCAGTTCTCTCGCGCAAGCAACCAACAACGAGCCGATTCCATCCTTCGCCCTGCCCTTTGACCAGATGACGGCGCACACAAACGGCGGCAACACCGCACGCTCCATCCTGAATGGAGTCACGCATTCCGGAGCGCACCTTGAAGTCCACGAAACCGTGCTCGCACCCGGAGCCATGCCGCACCCGCCACACCATCACATCCACGAAGAGCTATTTCTTCTTTCCAAAGGGACGATCGAAGTCACCATCGCCGGCAAAAACACAACCATCGGCCCCGGATCAGCCGCCTTCGTCCACTCCGGCGAAGAACATGGAGTTCACAACACCGGACAGGAGCCCGCTCAATATTTTGTCATCGCCATTGGAACGGAGGCTTAGGCCAGCGGCCCGACCTACCAGAAATAAGCGGCCTCGATCTTCGGACTGCCCGGCTGCCCGTCGATGATCTGTGTGCCCAGCACAACCTCAATGTTCTTCTTGCTGCTCCCCCTCGGCGCCACTTTGGCCAGTTCGTTGAGGTTATCAGGATCGGTGAGAAATTCACCCGCTACGATCGTTCCGCCGCGTCCCACCCCCGCGGCAATCACAGAAAGCTTGCCGGTATTCGGGTCCACAAACCGCGCCACAATGGCATAGTCGCGATAATTGTTCGTCTTCAGCTGTAGCGGGCGATCCACCACCCAGACCGGCGGCACGGAGCTGCTCGCGTCCGCGATCCACAGCTTCGTCATATCCGCATTGTTGCCAAAATGAAAGCGCAGCGCCTTGGTCAGCCGAAGCGTCCACATATTGTCGAAAGCTCCGACGAACACCGTAGGCCCGTTGCGCAGGTCCGTCAGGTCGGTCAAGCCTTCACCCTTCAGACTGTACTTCTTGCCGTTCGCCTGCATCAGTCCGGCAATCTTCACGATTGCGGTCACATCGTCCATCACGACCGCGCTCAAATTGTCTTTGAGCATGCTTTGCCGCGTCGGATCAGAAGCATCGCGCAACTCTATCTCTGAATACTGGTTCTGGTCCGCAATACAAAACAGCACCGGCTCGGTCGAACCTAACACCGGTCCCCAGAAAAAATCGAACGGAGATCGCTGCGCCGATTTCCAGGCCAGAATAGCAACCACTGCCGCTATAGCCAGCACTATAGCCGCCGCTCGAACCCATCTCCGCGAAGCAGCGCTATTGGATGCATCTTCCCCGTGTGCAGCCGGCTCCGGCACAGCCGCCGGCTCGACACCAACAGCTTCAACCTCCGCTTCCCTTGCCTGCGGCCATTGGAAATGAGGCACATAAGATCCGGAAGGCAGCGATATGCGAAGCTCCTCTTCGCGTCCCTGCTCCTGGTAATACTGTGCAATGCGCTTGCGAATCTCAGCGGCGGTGACGCGGACGATCGGGTCAGTCGCCGTATCGTAGTCCGGGCTGCGCCCAAAAATCTCAATGCCCAGCGTGCGTTCTTTCAGCAGGTCGCCCTGCCCCGCCAGCGCATGCTGCACCACAAAGCGCAGAAAATTCGGGAATCTCTTACTATGACTGAAATAAGGGCTGGCCAACAGTCGTTCCAGCTGCTCCAGCACCAATGCCTTTTCGGCGTCGGTCAACGTTGCATGGTTCTCGGCTATGGAGTCCGCCAGCATCTGCATCCTAAGAACAAACGTCGATTATAGAGGACGCCAAATTCGGTTGTCGCAGTAGAATTTTTCGCCTATGAAAATGGACTCATCCCGTGCTCTTAAGTGGTTTTTTGCCCACAACGTGGCGCAGAGAGAGAAATCGCACAGGCACTGAAAAAGCACGCTCATGGCAGCAGCCGCAGCGCATTCTCCCGGTAAACCTTCCGCAGCACATCGTCCGGCAGATGCAGTCCATAAATACTCCAGCGCCCCTGCCGCGAAGCATGCGAAGGGTACTCGAAATATTCATCCGCCGTTTCCAGGAAGCGGAAATAGAGCCGGTACATCGATTCTTCAGGCAACAGATCCGACCCAAAAAGAATGCGATCCGGAAACTTCAGAAACAGCTCCCGCGCCGAGTAAGGCTGCCGTCCCAGCTCCGAAGCGCGCGCACTGATATCGATATAGACATTGGGATACATCTCAAGCAGTCGATTGACCCGCGCAAGATTCTCTCCGCTCTCCGCCACATGCGCGGCCACGAACGTCGTCTTCGGATGCCGCACAATCACGCGATCTCTCTGGTTAAGCAGTTCCGTCTTCGAATATCGCGCCCCGTAAAACCCCCAATCCGGATGCGCGGCCAGCTCCTCATACCGCTCATTGTGCGCATCGATCGGCAGAAAAAACGCATCCGGGTCGGCTGTATGAAACATAACCGGAATACCCAGTTCCGCAGCCTTGTCAAAAGCAGGCCCCAGCCGTTCATCATCCACGCGCAGCAATTCCCCGTTGGCGTCGCGCACGCTCAGGCCCAGATCTTTCCAGAACTTGATCCCGACCGCGCCACGCTCGACCAGCATCTCCAACCGCCGCAGCGTCCGCGCCACAAAATCCGGCTCCGTCACATCCGACCAGTCCATCCATCCGATCGTGGCAAAGCGTTGCGGATCGGCATGATGAAACTTATCGATCATCCGCAGCGCCTCAGCGCCCGTCTTCATCGTGATGTTCACAATCTTCTCGATCCCGCACGCATCCATCACGCGCAAAACATCGCACGGCTCCAGCGAATCCAAATGATTGTGGTAATCGATCACAAGAAACCGAGCCCGCTCGACGTGATGCTCCTCAGATACCACCATGGACTGCGGCTGAAAATCGCTCAGCGGCAAATCCACCGCCGCCTTCGCCGAAACCATCGCCACAAACTTGTCCTGATCACTCATGATCTACCTGTCGCTTCACGCTCAAACCGGCAAACATCGCGCGCAGATCGCGAAACCCCTTCACCGCCACGACCAGCGTAATAACAGCAAAAGCCATTCCGGAAATCACCAGCCACGCCGCCCAGAAGTATTCCCAACCGCTCATTGCGCTTCTCCACCCTGCATCGCAAGTTCAGAGCTCTCCAAATTCGCATCAGGCTTTCCCAGTAGCGATCCAACCAGCAGCCCGACCGCCGATAGCCCAAAAGCCGCAAACCCGGCAAAGCTCTCACTCTTATGCAGAAAGAAAAATGGAACAATCGCCCCCGCCGCGCCCATCAGCATCGCGCAATAGCCGCCTGTGGTGTTAGCGCGCTTCCAGTAAAGCCCACCAATCACGCAGATGAAAGCACCCGCAAGAAAAATCGTCCCTGTAATGTTGAGGTATAGATACACTGCCCCCGGCGGCGTGTATAGCAGCCCCCAGAAAATCAGAAAAATTCCCACAGCAAAATTGCAGATGCGATTGATCAACAGCTGCGTCGCATCGCGAACCGGAGGCCGTCCCATCTGCTTTCGCACCGGAGCGATAATGTCCTGCGAAATCACCGCACTCCAGCCCAGCAGGTACGAGCTGTTCACCGACATCGTCGCCGCCAGCATCCCCGCCACAACAATTCCGCGAATTCCCGGCCCCAGCAGCATAGCCAGCATCGCCGGCATAGCATCGATCGGCGCAAGCGTCTGCCCATGCACCACCGGCTGCGGAACACCACCCTGCACAGCACCATGCCCGAGCAGTGTGAGCGCCGCGATTCCCCACAGCATAGGCAGCATGCCGCGACCGAGAAAAATAAACCCCGTCCAGGTCATCACCCGCTTCGAAACCTCGGGGCTCTTTGTCGAGAACATCCGCATCGCCGTCGTCTGCCAGCATGTATGAATCGCCAGCCACAACAGAAGCTGCCAAACCAGAAAACTGAAACCAAACTTAGGCGCGGTGATGGGATTGAAACCGCTCTCGCCCATCACGCTCGTCACCTTCGCCACCATCGCATGCCACCCGGCAAAATGAACGGCGTAAATTGTAATGATGATAGTTGCAATTGAGAGCAGCACATATTGCAGATAATCGGTAATGACGATCGAGATCATCCCGCCAACCGTCGTATAAATCAGCTCCAGCAGCAGAATCGAAATCATCGCCGCCACCAGGTATTTCTGGTTCAGCCCGCTTATCACGGTGAGAAATTCCCCTTCGATCTTGAGGAAGACTCCCATATTCAAAATGCCGCCCAAAGCAACCAGAAACCCCGTAACGATGCGCAGCCCGCGGCTGTACTTGACCTCAAAATATTCCGGAACCGTCATCAGGCGCAGAGCGCGCAGCCTGCGAATCACAAAGCCGGTGCGCCCGACAAAGATCATCGCAATGCCCGAGATTAGCGCCGCAGAAAACGCAGCAAAGCCGTAGCGATAGCCCAGCTCGCTGTTGTACATGAACGTGATCGTGCCGATCTCTGTGGCCGCCAGGGTGGCAATCCCGATATAGGTTCCAAGCTCCCGCCCAGCCACCAGGAAATGCGCGGTGTTGCCGACATACTTCCGTCCAAGCAGCCCAACCAACATGGACGCTGCGAGATACACGACGACGATGACCCAGTCGATGGCTGCGAAATTCATTCTGCCTGCAACTCTAAAGTGGAAATGGGGAAACCGTGCTGCTTCAAAAATCGATCCATAAATTCATGGTCGCGAAACGCTTCCGTCCCTCCCGGACGCTGCGTGGACAAGGCCCCAGTAATATTGCCCGCCCTGGCACACTCGTCCAAAGGAAGCCCGCGAAGCCACGAGAGCAGAAACCCTGCATTGAAGCTGTCGCCCGCCCCAATCGTATCTACGGCCGTTACCGCAACCGGTGCGGCTGCGTATCTCTTTCCTCCTGCCTGAACCACAGAACCGCGCGGCCCCAGCTTGACCGCAATGTACGGAACACGCCGCGAAAGCGCCTCAATCGCCTCTTCCAGCGAATCACGCTTCGCGATACGGCAAATCTCCGCCTCATTTGGAAGCAGAATATCCACCAGATCCAGCAACTCCTCAAGCACCCCGCCCCATAGGTCTTCCGGATCGTCATTCGTATCGAGCGAAATCGTGAGTCCCGCGCCCTTCAGTTCGCGAAAGAAGGCAGGCAGGTCAGGGGCAAGCGACCGCTGCAGAAAAAGCGACGAAAGATGAAAGTGCCGCGAAGCCTTCAGATACTCCACATCCAGATCGTGCAGACTCATATCGCTCATCGTGCCCGGATACGTCAGGATATGCCGCTCCGCCCCGTGGGACAGCAGCATCGTCACTCCCGTCGTTTTTCCAGAATTCTTAACCCGGCTCAGATCGGCCCCGCTTTCACCAAGGCGCGCCAGCGCGACCTTGCCCAGCTCATCTTCGCCCGCCAGCGTAATGAAGCCAACCCTGGCTCCGAGCACAGCCACGTTGTGAGCAAGTATGGCGGAAGAGCCGCCCAGCGTCATCTGAAAATCAGAGGCCAGCAACTCCCGTTCGACCGGCATAGGCTGTGGAAGGCCGTAAAGAATCAGATCCAGGTTGATTTCGCCCGCAATGGTGATGTCAAACATTCGAATAAAAGCCGCCAGAAGATATATGTACTACAATCGGATTCCAAATCCATAAGGAGCTTCCGATTGCAGGACTCACTTTCGGCATTGCTTTCCCTGTCTCAACACGAAAAAGAGACCAGGGGACTCATCGATACGCCGCATGAAATCCAACAACAGCCAGCCACCTGGCGCGGCACACTTCACCAACTCTCGTCTCTGCGCGCGTCCCTTCAAGCTTTTCTAGTCGATTGCGGTTGCGAACCCGGCTCTCCCAACCAACCTGGCGTCATCCTTGTGGGCGCCGGAACCTCGGACTATACCGGGCGATCCGTGAGAGATGCCCTTCACGCGCAATGGCAATGCGAGGTTGCGGCAATCCCAAGCACCACGCTGCTGACAAACATGGATGACATCATCCTGGATCGCAAGCAATATCTGATGATCTCCTTCTCACGCTCCGGCGAAAGCTCTGAAGGGGTTGCGGTGCTCAAACAGGCACTCGTTCAGTATCCCGGCCAGATTCGCCATCTGGTCGTCACCTGTAACGCATCGAGCACGATGGCAAGCCTTCCCGGCGTCTTCACCATCAAGCTCGATGATGCCGTGAACGACCGCGGCCTGGCCATGACGAGCTCCTTCTCGAACATGGTCATCGCCGGACAATTCCTCGCGCACGTACACGCGCCGCACCTCTACGCACCGTTACTGCAAAGCCTCGTCCAGATGGGTGAAACTCTGCTGCCCGAGGCAGCCAACACAGCCGCATCTCTGGCAAAAAGAAAATTCTCCCGCGTCTGCTTTCTCGGAACAGGCTCGTTGCAGGCCGTAGCGCAGGAATCCGCGCTCAAAGTCCTGGAGCTGAATGCCGGAAAGATCGCAACGCTCGCCGAATCGCCGCTTGGACTTCGTCACGGCCCCATGTCTTTCCTCAATAAGGAAACGCTGGTCGTCGCCTATCTCTCCAGCAACGATTATCGCCGGCAATATGAGCTCGACCTCCTTGAAGAAATCCGCAGCAAAGACCTCTGCGGAGAAATCCTCGTCGTCGCCCCACATATAACCGACCATATCCGGAAGCTGACTCAATCCACGCTGGCACTCAACGCGCCCTCTGATTTTCCAGATGCCTGCCGCGCACCCGTGGACGTCATTGCGGGACAGCTCCTGGCTTTGTTCTTCGCCATCGAGAACGGCATCACTCCAGACACTCCCAGCGACGGAGCCATCACCCGCGTCGTTTCCCACGTTAAAATCTATCCTCCCGCCGGAAGGAACACCACGAAATGAAGGGGAAGAAGACCGCGCTCGAGACCATTTCCATGCGAACGCAAACCGTCCTGCTCGTGTTCACATTTCTGGCGCACGTCATTGCGGCAAAGGCGCAGGATTCCGGCAAAGCCGTTGCCACCATCCACGGCAGCATCTACACTCTCTCCAATAGCACCCTGGCTGCAACCTGGACAATCAAGGACAACAGATTAGCCACCATCACAGTTACAGATAAGCCGGACGGAACGATGCTGCTCCTCGCCGATCCCTTCGCCATCCTGCTCAAAGACGGAACCATCTACAAAGCCGCCAACCTGCAAATCGATGGCGCCCCGAAAATACAGGCGCTCACGCCAAACCCCGAGGCATCTCGCTATTCCGATCGCCTTCCCGGCCAGGAATTCAGCCTGCCGCTTACCAGCAGCGATGGCAACATGCACCTCACCATCTCCGGTGTTCTACGCGACGGTTCGCACTACATTCGCCAGTTCATCACCGCAACCGCTGGAACCAACGACCTCCCAATCAGCCGCGTGCAGCTGATCGATCTGAATCTGCCCGGCGCACAACTGGTCGGCTCCGTCAAAGGCTCGCCCATCGTATTCGGCAACGATTTCATCGGCTTCGAGCACCCCCTCTCCCAAAGCAATGTAGCCAACGATCGCGCCACTGCATGGATTGACCGCGATCTCCCGCTCAAGGCCGGGCAATCCATCACGTACTCATCCGTCATCGGCATTGTGCAGACCGGCCAGCTGCGCCGTGATTTCCTCAACTACATCGAACGCGAGCGCGCCCATCCCTATCGCACCTTCCTCCATTACAACTCCTGGTATGACCTCGGCTACTTCAATCCCTATGACGAAGCAGGTGCCCTCGACCGCATTAACACCTTCGGCCGCGAGCTGCACGAGAAGCGCGGCGTCACCCTCGATTCCTATCTTTTCGATGACGGATGGGACAACCACGCCTCGCTCTGGAGCTTCAACAAAGGCTTTCGCAACGGCTTCACGCCCATCCGCGAAGCAGCCAACAAATATGGCACAGCGCCCGGCATCTGGATGTCCCCCTGGGGCGGCTACGACGGGCCGAAAAAGGAGCGCATTCAGTTCGGCAAGCAGCAAGGCTTTGAAATCGTCGACGACGGCTTCGCTCTCTCCGGCCCGAAATATTACGCGCGCTTTCGCGATGTATGCATGGAGATGATCCGCAAGTACGGTGTCAATCAATTCAAATTCGACGGCACCGGAAACGCCGACAGCGTCTTCCCCGGCAGCAGCTTCGACAGCGACTTCTCCGCCGCGATTCATCTGATTGGCGAACTCCGCGAGGTCAAGCCGGATATCTACATTAATCTCACCACCGGCACCTATCCGTCACCGTTCTGGTTACTTTATGCTGACTCCATCTGGCGCGGCGGCGACGATGACAACGTCACCGGAGTTGGCCCATACCGCGAGCGCTGGATCACCTATCGCGACGCCGACACCTATCAAAGAGTGGTGAAAGCCGGCCCACTCTACCCCCTGAACTCGCTCATGTTGCACGGCCTGATCTACGCGCAGCATCACAAAGAGCTGAGCCAGGATCCGACCAATGATTTCCGCAACGAGATACGCGACTACTTCGGCAACGGCACGCAATTACAGGAGATGTACATCACTCCTTCGCTGCTCACTACCGCAAACTGGGACGATCTGGCGGAAGCCGCAAAGTGGTCGCGCTCCAACGCCGACACACTGAAAGACACGCATTGGATCGGTGGTGACCCCGCATGGCTTGAGGTCTACGGATGGGCCTCTTGGTCACCGAAAAAAGGCATTCTCGTGCTACGCAACCCCAGCGACCATCCACAAAATATCAAAATAGACATCCGGGACGCCTTCGAGCTCCCGCCAGGCGCACCGCAGCACTACACTGCCAAAAGCCCGTGGAAAGACGACGCCGCGAAACCAGTGATCGACCTGCAAGCCCACACCCCGCACGAATTCCAACTGGCCCCGTTCGACGTGTTAACGCTCGACCTCACACCGCAATAGCCAAAGCCTGCCCAGGCATCAGGAATGACTTTAAATTGTTGTCATCCTGAGCGAAGCGGAGCGGAGTCGAAGGACCTGCGGTTTATGGAACGGGCACGAAAATGGGGTGCCCCATCCTTTGGCGCACTTCGCGAAAGGATGGGAGTCCGCAAATCGACATTCCTGATGAAATGGATACGAGCTACCGCCCCAGGCAAGACGAAGTACCGATCAGTTTCTGCCCCAGCAATCGCGGCATCAGAAACTGAAAAAACTGGTCCGAATCAGAATTCAGGCAGACATTCACGTTTGCAGCACCTGGGCCTTCGCGCGTAAAGCCCTTATCATCGACCTCAATGTGCAAGGGCGTCACCGGGCACAGCTCAGGCTTCACCGCATACGCTGCTGCAACCGCATCAAACATCGTCGGCGTCGTCTGCCGTGCCACCCGCTGCCACTCCGCCGTCAGTACTTGCAACGAATCTGTCAGCGGGGTGCTCACCGTGGTCAACATCGTGCGCTTCACTTCATCGAACTTTAGCTGCGTCGAATCAAGCGGCATCATGTAAATCGGCACGCCCGACCGAACAAGCTTCTGCGCCGCTGTCGGATCCATGGCGATGTTGTATTCCGCCTCCGGCCCGCGCGAAGCATCAAGACCAAAATCGCCATAGCCGCGCCGTATCGAGCCACCCATCAGCACCACCCGCTTCAGCTTCTTGAAAGTCTCAGGATCGCGATCGATCGCGGCGCCGATATTTGTCAGCGGCGCAAGAGCAAGCAGCGTAATCTCATCGGGATTCTTCCGGATCTGGTCAAGCAGGAAGCCGACCGCATCTGCGTGCGTGTGCGCTTCGCCTGCCTTCGCCCACACCTCTTGTGAAAATGTAGTCGTCGTCGCTGTCTTGACTCCAGTCGTAACCGGAATATCGCTTCGTCCCGTCTCGCATAACAGTCGATCCAGCATGCGGCTGCGAAGCTCCGTATCGCCCCATGCCGACATGACGCCAAGAATCTTCAATTCCGGGCTCGACAGTGCCAGATCAACGGCAAAGACATCGTCGATATCGTCACCGATGTCGGTGTCGATAATGATCTTCTGCTGCGCAAACGCGCTGCAACAGTATGCGGCTAGCAACCAGGCCGCAAAGCAGGAGGCCAAGATCTCCAGGCGTTTATTGATTGACATACTTGTCCAGCCATTTCAGCTCTTCGCGTACCTTGATGTAGCCATGCCATGGATTCTTGTCCAGCCCATGCCCCTCACCAGGAAACGCCAGAAAGGTGTGCGGAACATTGATCTGCTGAAACGCACGCTCCATCAAAACGTCCTCCAGAAAGCTCACGCGCACATCGGCATTGCCACCCACAAGATGCGTCGGCGTCTTTACTTTATCGAATTGAAAGAGCGCAGCCTCCGACTGGTACAATTCCGGCTTCTCCCACGGAGCGCCGCTCAAATACCACGCATCGTCATAGGTCTCATCGTCGTTGCCCCAGTTTGCTGCATGCTCTACCGCTCCCGCGCCCGTTACCGCCGCCTTGAAACGCGTCGTCTGCGTAATCAGCCAGTTCGTCATGTAGCCGCCGTAGCTGTAGCCGCCAATCACCAGGCGATTCGGGTCGGCAATCCCATCCTTCACCAGCGCATCCACGCCCGCAAGAATATCTTTCCCCGGAACCGAAACCAGGTGCGGCTCGATCTGCAGCATAAAATCATCGCCATAGCCGCTCGACCCGCGATAGTTCGGACGAAACACCAGCCACCCATTCGCAGCCGCAAGCGTCGCCCAGTCGTACCAGTCCGCGCCAAAGCGATTGCCATCCGCATCCGCAGGGCCGCCATGAATCAGCGTCAGCATGCGCAATTGCTTCGCGCCTTTCTTCCCGGGCGGATAAATAAGCACGCCCTCAACCTCGGTGCCGTCATCCGATTTCCATTTGTACGTCGTCCACTCCGGCTGCGCCCGTTCATGAAAGATCGGGTTGAAATTCGTGACAGCCTTCGCTGCCTCCAATGATCCCGCAGAATCCACAACAAACGCCTGCGTCGGATCATTGATCGTCGAGTGCAGCACAACAAATCTATGCCCCTGCTTCGCAGCATCAATGCCTGAGTAAGTACCCGCAACTCCCGTCAGCGCGTCGACTTTGCTTCCATCCACCTTGTAGAGCTGTTGCTGTGTTCCCGTCAGCCCTTCAACAATCAAACTCCCATCTCCGTCGATCGCGAACTCTTCCAGCGATCCCTTGAAATCAGCGCCGATGCGATCCACCTTCCCGCTCACCGGATC
>Ga0206941_10018_pt1 | contig 48029 bp, 37 predicted proteins | sample Alteio_BWOrgHeat_9_FD_153251 | JGI IMG/M metagenome (GOLD analysis project Ga0206941, IMG submission 153251) | Enriched cells from forest soil in Barre Woods Harvard Forest LTER site, Petersham, Massachusetts, United States -... | ecosystem: Environmental > Terrestrial > Soil > Temperate forest >...
GAAGAACAGTCAATATAAAGCAGGTTTTTTGCAGCGTTTGAAAAAATACCGTCTTTTCCAAGACACACACTGCTGACCTGATCCCCCGTCTGCAGCATAGTGAAAATCACATCGCATCCTGCAAGTGCGGCAACAGTATCGACTGGTATGGCGCCTGCATCCGCAGCGGACTGGACAGCGGCTGCATTGAGATCCAGCACCCGCACTGAAAAACCCGCCGAGAGCAAATTTCGGGCCATGGGCTGTCCCATGTGACCCAGACCAATGAATCCTATCTGTGTCATAAGTGTTCCTGTTATCAGTGTGTCGGCAACAAAAATCCGCCGGCAGTGGGTTCATCCGGCCAGCGCTGCATAATGGTTTTGAGCTGGGTATAAAACTGCACGCCTTCCGGCCCGAAAAGATGAATGTCCCCGATTCGTGACTGTTTCCAGCCGCCAAAACTTAAGGAAGCGATGGGCACGGGAATGGGAATATTGACCCCGACCATACCGGTTTGAACTTCCTCCACAAACCGGCGTGCGAGTGCGGGGTTTCGGGTAAAAATCGCAGAACCATTGCCATAGCCGTGCTGGTTGATCCACTGCAGACTCGTTGCAAAATCCGGTGAACGCATCAGACAGAGCACAGGTCCAAAAATTTCCTCCCGCCAGACAGTCATTTCCGGTGTGACATGATCAAACAGACAGCCACCCATAAAAAATCCTTTTTTGTCGGCGTGCAGTGTGCGTCCATCCACTGTCAGTGCTGCCCCTTCTTTGATACCGGCATCAATGTAGGCAAAGACTTTTTCCCGGTGTTCCCGGCTGATCAGGGGACCCATATCAATGTTGTCAGCATCTCCAGGTCCAATACGCAGCGCTTTTACCCGTTCTGCAATGCTCGCAGCAAGTTCATCAGCAAAAGTGTCCCCGCCTGTCAGAACAGCAACGGGCAGTGCCATGCAGCGCTCACCGGCTGAACCATAAGCCGCGCCCACCAGGGTTTCAGCTGTACGGTCGATGTCTGCATCCGGCAGAATGATGCAGTGATTTTTGGCGCCGCCAAATGCCTGAACTCTTTTCCCTGCAGCAATACCTGTCTGATAAATCTGACGCGCGACTGCACTCGATCCCACAAAGCTGACAGCTTTTATGTCTTTGTGCTGCAGCAGGTGATTCACTGTTTCACCATCACCATGCACCACATTGACCACGCCGTCCGGGATGCCGGCTTCCACTGCGAGTTCTGCAAGGCGCAGCATGGCAGAAGGATCTTTTTCAGAGGGTTTTAAAATAAACGTATTGCCGCAGGCAATGGCGAGTGGAAACATCCAGAGACCAATCATCGCCGGAAAATTAAAAGGCGTGATGCCCACACAGACGCCGAGCGGCTGTCTGATGGCGTAATTGTCCGTGCCGGTTGCAATGCCGGATGCATACTGTCCCATGAGATGGTCTGTGATGCCGGTTGCATAACTTAATACTTCAAGCCCGCGGTCGATGGATGCGCCGGCATCATTCAGTGTTTTGCCATGCTCCTGCGTGATCAGGAGGGCGAGTTCTTTGCGGTGTTTTTTGATGAGTTCGCGCAGCTGAAAGAGTAAGCCTGCGCGTTTGGGTGTCGGTGTGGCAGACCAGCTGCTGAATGCACTTTGGGCGGATGCCACAGCCTGGTTGACGGTGGCTTCATCCGCCATATTGACTTCAGCCACAACTTCGCCTGTTGCGGGACTCGAGACGGGGTGCAGCCTGTCAGCAAGTTGCAGGGATTTTCCATGAATAAAATGGGGTATCTGTCGCACCAGCCGCCTTCCTTTCGTCAATGCCGTGTAAGGATGGTATAGCAGTGCGGCCATCAGCGGCAAGATGAGCGTCAATTTTAATTAACATTATGAAATATAATAAATTAATTTGTATCTTCAGGAGTGGCTATACTTCTGAGAAGTTATCGCAATGGGAAGGGTTTGCGAAAAAACGGGGAACTGCCGGCATGGGTGCACCACGTAAAGTCAATCCGTACGCATTGTTTTCACCGGCTGGTGAGCCGGATGAAGCAGCCGGTCCATTTCGTTTTTCAAGGGAGGATGTGACACGGCTTTGTCTCAGTGAACCGCTGGACCGTCGCCGGGCACTGCAGAAGGGCAGAATTATTTTTATGGAAAGTGCACGAAATGCCTGGCTTGATCCTGCGTTAATTTTTCTGCAGAGGCTGATCACCGCTCAGATTCCAGGGGATCTGAACATTGAATCGGTGCGGGATAAGAATGCCTGTATGAATACCATTGTTCTGAAAAATCGCGGCAGCTCCGGAAAGGCAGTGTTGGAGGTGGACTCGGAATGTCTGTTTCGGAATGCGCAGACGGGAAGCGAATATTCTGCAGGTGAGGTCAAAATTATTTTTAATATGCATGATAAAAAAGTGCACGGTAAGTGGGGGTATGAGTTCAACTGTGTGAAGACAGACAGCCCGGTTGTGGCTGCTTTTTTCAGCAATGATCAGGCGCGTGTGGCTGAGGCGCTGCAGATCATTGAGGAGCATCTTTCTTTGGCTGTAGGATTGCATCGGAGGCCGGGTTAGCGTTGGTTGTCAAAATTCTGCGCTAGGTGGCGCAGAATGCGGATTATTGTTATCATTTGCTCCAATATGTTTCGTCATCAGCAGATCACGTGTTCGCGTCGTCCACATAGTAAAATATTAAACAATTTGAGGGGGGTTGATGTTAAGTGGGCATAGTGTCAAATTGCCAGGCTTTGTTTATTTCATTCGTGGTAACTCAGAAGGCTTAAAATCATCCACTCTGGAAAATCTCAAAGAAAAGCTCAATGAACAACGCATTGAATTTTTAAAAAACCTTGCCCAGGGACATCCGGAAGAGCTGCACAATGCTGTTTTGCTCCTGAAGGTTGATGCTAATTTGCTCACAAGGCCCATTTTTAAGCAGCTGTTACAGAGTTTGGCGCAAACCTCGACTGTTGGATTGCGGCTGGTTTTTGATCAAGTGAATGAGTTAACAGCAAAATCAAATGAAATTATTGGCGCACTGCAGGAGGGGGTGGCTGAAACAACACTGCATTTTCCAGTCACTTTCCATTATCTGGATGAGACCCATCACCTCAAAGCTTTTGATGAGGCAGCCCGCAATGAGCAATTTAAGAACACTGACGATCCTTATATTGTATTTGAAACGGCCATTGTCAAAAAAATGCAAATGAGTAATTTGCAGCGTTTAAACTCTTCAAAAATTGTCATGGAAGAAAAACAAAACAACGCATATCCACTGGAATATGCTGAAGATAAAAATCCCGGAGAAAAAATTAAGCTGAAAGAGCTGGCTTATAAATTGCGTCAGGGGCAGGTCCTGACTCAGGGAGATCATGATAAGTTTGCTCATCTAATCAGAAAAGAAGTGCAGTATGTTTCAGTGGAGCAGGTGCAACAGGCGCTGCAGCTCGCGCAGGCGGAGGAGCAGGAACAGAAAGTCAGCCGGCAGCTTATGGCAGAACAGGCGCTGGATTATGAAATCAGCACAGATGAATTGATTGACGCTGAAAAATTCCGCAAACCGCCTTATTCAGAAATAATCGCAGAATTATCTGCAGATAATGAAGAGGAAATGGCAGCTGCATATGCTGCACTGGAAAAAGAAATTTTTGCAAATCTGCCTCAGTCGATAAAATTTCTGACTCCTGAGGCTGCGCGTCATATTGCCTGTCATCTGCCTGCTTTAACAGCCATTGATCCTGAACATTTACCCATGCTGTTCAGGCTCAAAAAAACAGCCAAAGGAGAATTTGTTCTGGCGTATGATCCCTGCGTGGAGGATGAAAAAGCGGATGTTTTCAGGCCTTCTGCCTTTTATTACCATGAAATATCAGAACCCATTTATCACAGAAGTCTTACCGAACAGGAAGCTAAGGATGGTATTCAGGATGAGGCGCTGTTTGAAATACACTGTCTTGAAACTGACGGTGAAAATCAGCCCCGGTTTACAGCCCGTCGTTTAAACAATCTTTGGCTGCGTTTTGGCAGTCCTGGTATTAAACTTTTTTTCTCAAAGTTGAAGGAGACTGACAGCGTTGATGCGGACTTTTCCAGGTTTCTCGCCAGTCATTACCTGAAATATTTCAGACATTTTGATCAGTTTCTCGATCAGCCTGGCTTCTTTTTATGCCTAGATAAAATTAAAAATTATGATGCGCAAAAGCTGAGATGCTTAAAAAAATTCCTTGAAGGAACGGGTTCTTCCAGACATGACCTGACCGCCACCTTATCGGCGTTTGATGTTTTTTGGCAGGAAATTGAGTTGCTGTTCCAGGAAAAACAGGCGTCTGTTGAGCGGTTTCTGCAGGCAAAATGGATCACCCCGCAGGCGGGTAATCCCGTGGTTTACATGCCGCGTTTGCTGACTTTACTCAGGAATGCCAGAAATTTGGATGAACAGATTACCTGCCTCGAGGGCATCAGTCTGGATCATAACGCGGCTTACTATGCCTCACGTTATGAGGGGTATAAGCTGGTTTCCTCTGAAATGGGATTTAACTACAGCAAGCTTGAAAATGACAGATTTCAATTCAATCCCAATTCGGGTGTCTATCGGGAAGAACTGGAGAACATCCTGGAAAGAATGAGTGACCACAGGTTTGGCCGGCCTGCAAATGGAACGCCAAGAGCGTATAAATTTCTGTCATATATTCTGCCTTACTCTGAGTTTGAGTATTATTCTAACAACAGAAACTTTTTTGATTTTCCCTGTAAAAAACATGCTTTTTATGCACTTTTGGACAATGACAGATTACTTTATGTGGACAAGGTTCGAAACACTCATAAGATAATGGATCTCAGTGCAGAGCTGCTGACTGAGCTTAAACATCTGCTGGCAGAGCGGGAAAAACAAAAAGCGGCGAAAAAAGCGGATCCGGGGCACGGGCGGACAGAATGGCAGAGCAGAAGTATCTTTGAAGAGAACCCAGAACAAAAAAGCTGGCTGGAACCTGTCAGTCAAATTTTGGAGAGAAGTGGTCATAAGGCTGAAGGACTGCAGCGTTACTGGTTAATTAAAGACGCAGCTTTTTCCCTCCACGAAAATCAACTGGAGAGATTAACGGCAGAGAATAAAGCTGTTCCATATTCAGGTGAAATGCGTAAGCCACCCTATAAAATTTATTATTTATCAGACAGCGGTATACTGGAAAAAATAGGCACTGCAGCCAAAGGAACCAGCCGGAGTATCGGTACAAATTTAAATCGACTGCTGCGTACCGCAGGGCTGCAAATTGCCGGTGTCAAAGTGAAAGAACTGGCGCAGGCATTTGACTGTCTGGCAAATGTCTGCGAACAAATTGAAGTTAAATACCCGCCTGCGCCTGACAGGCTGGATGAATTGCCTATCCAGGGATACCGGGCTTTTGTTTTTTCAGGCCGGGAGCTGTTTTATGTTTTGAGACATTATTCATACGGCAGGAAATGCATTAAAATTTCGGCGGATGATAAAACTGTCAGGGAATTAAAAGCGTTGCTCAATCCTGAAGGGAGGTCAAAACCTTTATCTCAGTACGAACTGGAATTTATTCTGAAAACCATAAAGCAGGATCCGGATCATCTGAAAGGCAGGGATCCTTTTATTTATTTCAGTGAAGCTGCCGGCCGGAGAACCTGCTATGGAGACAGGCTTGCTTTGTCCCTGTTATTTGTCTGCAATGAACGTTACAGTGATCAGATTAAAGATCCCGGTTCTTTTGCTGGGTTTGTGCAGGAAGCAGGGCATATACTTTCAAACTCTGAAATACAGTATATCTGCAATCGATTTTTAAATTTATTCTCTCTGGACATCAGGCTGGATGTTAGAGAAGCTTATTCCGTATTTAATTTGCTGGGACAGATGAACTCCTGTGAGTTTGAAAGCACATTCGGTCATCATTCAAAAAAATTGTATCTTAAAAAATTTTTTGACCTGCTAGAGATCAGCAGGCATGGCACTTTACGTATGCTGGATAACATAGCAAACACATTCAGCTGTCGCTTCGGGTTGCCCTATATTGTTGACAGTGCAGACTTATTATTTTCAAGTCCGGCTGTTGCCTGTCGTTACAGACATGATTTACTCGTGTTTTCTTATTTGCTGAACGCGAGGGGTGCAAATGGTTACTGCGGGCAGCAACAATCCCATAAAAATGAGTCGAATATGCACGCCCTGTTTCAGGTCAGAGGCTTTTTGGAAGCCTCCGCTCAGAATCCGGAAAAACGCAGTCTTGATTATGCATTCAGACGCATGCTTTCTGCAAAGGCGGGTTTTAACCTGAATCAGGTGCTGGGGGTTTTTACGCAGGCCAATGAACTGGCCACTGATGATCTCGCCTGCGTGGATCTTCTCTTAAAAGAGAATGGATTTATATTTGAACAGCTTTCACCCCCGAAATTCCTTTCTGACAGGAGTGAAATCAGGCAGGCTCTTATCGGGATTATTTTATTTTATAAAGAATGTCTGAACAAAAGAACCGCCGGCGGTGAAGAGTCCAAAGAGGCAGAGAGTGAATATGATGCGGAAGCAGAGCGGCAGAGACTGTATCGAATAACCATTCAGGAACTGCAGAGCGAATTTGATGAAATGATGGCTGCACGCTGGCATGGATTCAATGCTGTCCTGTCCGTTTCAGAAAACTTTTTATTAAATGGTATGCTGGCCTCTTTAAAAGATGTTTCCATTGAAAATGAGTTTGTTTCTGCTTTGAGAGGATACCTGCATACAAAAGACTGTCAGAAGATTGTCAGGAAAGTCAAAATATTATTTTCAGCCGAAGAAACTGGTTTTGATCTACAGCGACTCTCAGTGCAGGTTAATCAGGCCAGAGCCCTTGCTAAATTATGGGCCCGGTTGTTTTCCAGGGAAAATTACAGAGAATTTCATAAATCTTTTACCGGCCTGCTTAATAAGGCAGAACTTACTCAGTGGACTTTCGATGAATTTTATTCATATTTGTCATTATTGGAAAAAATTCCTCAGCGACCACTGAAAGAATTTTCGGTTGATTTGTTTAAGGCAAAAAAGAGCTTTCCTGCTGAAAATGATTATCGAACTATTTTACAGATTGTATTTAACCTGCACAGTGTGGGCCTGCCCTCAGATTTTCTGCAAAAAGTTGTTGCATTGGCCATTCAGGACATTGAGAGCAGTAACCTGCTGGAATTTTGCGAAAATCTGAAATCAATTTACGAAGTGAACTCAGATGATCCTCTGCTTCTCTGGCTGATGCGCGGAGCGGCACTGGATCTCAGGACCCTGATGACCATGGTAAAACTTACCACAGGAATAGAAGACAACCGGCTAGGCCTGCAGAACCTGCTGACTAAACTCTATTCTTTGGATAACAGCCAGCTTGAGTGGGTAACCCAGGCATTGAGCCCATCTTCTCCTCTTCAGCGACAGGAAATTCTGGATCTTTTAAATAAAAGTTACAGCCTGACCCCAAATGATCAGCAGTCTGATTTAAAGCAATTCTACCTGGATTTGATTGCACGCCTTCAGGCACTTGATGCCGACCAGTTTGAGCAATTGCAAAAATTTTACCAAAACACAAGGCCGATGCTGCCTGCTTTGGCAGAAGCTTTGAGAAATTACAATAATGTTCAGCCATTTTCAGAATTTTTGGCCGTTTTTGAGAAAAACCCCTACGGGCCAAGGAATCTTGACAGGCAGTTTTCATCAGAGCAGCTTGAGCGTGTCATTAATACCTCAGCCGACTCTGGCAATGAGAGCCTGAATAGTTATGCGCATCGCAAGCAATTAATGGAGGCTGCACTTTTTGTCAGCGAAGCAGGTCGATCACTGCCAATATACAATGGCAAACCCGCCAGGGATTTGTCCAGTCAGGAAATTAAATCTTTTCTTCAGGATATTCGCAGTCAAAAACTTTCCCCTCTGCCACCCTTTTTGCAGATGCTGTATGCCCTGGCTCTGATGCGGGAAGCGATGTATCGTGCCTCGGGTCAGTTTCCTTACTCCACCCAGATTATCGCCCTGATTGAAGGGTTAATGAAGGGACCCCGACTGATAGAAAATATCGTTACCGGCGAGGGTAAAAGCCTAGTTGATTTTATGAAAGATGCTCTTTTGTATTACCTCGGCAGCACCCGTGTACATGCCACGACTTCCTCTGTTGATGACGCCATCCGTGATATCAGCAACTATTCACCTTTCTTTGAATTAATTGGCATACCCTATACCAAAAAACCCATCACGGCAAAATCAAATTTCAATGAATATCTGGTCGATGGCATCAATTACAGTACTTTTTCTCAGTTGAGCTTATTTCTTGCCAAAGCTGAGGTGAGCGGTGTAAAGCTGGGGCGTGATGAAGATGTTATTGGTCTCAGAATCAATGAATCCGATTTTTCTATTTTGGACAATCATATTGTCTATCGTTATGCTTTGCCGTTGCTCAATGGTCTGAGCGGAAAAAATGAATGGATTTATACTGCCCTGAATGAATTTGTTTTGCTTCCTGAGTTTGTTGAGCAGCCTGATTCTTCGAGGCAGATGGATTTAATCCGCTGCAGAAGCTATCTGCATCAAATGGCCCGCGATCAGCATAAATCGGCAGGAATCATCAGCCAGTTGACGGATGAACAGCTGCATACATGGATTGAATCGGCCATTGTTGTTAATTATTTCATTTTTGAAAATTATAATTATGTTTTGACGGTAAAGCCGGAGCTGAAGCTGATTGAAAATTATCTCCGTAAAACACGTGTTGCAAAAATTCTGGAGGAGGATGGCAGACCCAGTCCGGATGCTCATTATGGCAATGGCATGCAGCAGCTCCTGTATGCGAAACTGAATGCAGAAAGTCAAAGGGAGGATTTTGTTCTGGAATCAGAAAGCAGGACTGTTCTCGCCAGTAACAATAAAAACTTCATTGATTATCACATCAAACGCCAGAACCCCGGCATTATCTGGGGCTCATCAGGTTCTGTTGGATCGCCCATGGAACGTCAGGAGCAGGAGGAAAATTATGGATTTCAGTTTTCAAGCATCGAGCCGCATCTGAAACAGCGAAAGGTACTCAGGCCGGTTAAATTGTTTGAAAATGAAAACGCTCAGTTGAGCGCTTTAATGAAAGAGTTAAAAGTTTCGCAGTCCTTAAAACGCCCCGGGCTGATTTTTTGCAAAGATATAGAAACAGCGAAGCGTTTTTACGGGGAGCTGCGAGAAAAATTCCCATCATCCGTCAGAATGCAGCGTTATACTGCCGCTGATAACGAAGATGGGTCAGCGACTTCCAGTCTGACTGAGGTTATCAGTCATGCTTCTCTGCCCGGCATGATTACAGTGACAACGATTGCCATGGGAAGAAATACAGATGTTCGTTATTTGCTGGAAATTGGCATGGATGTCTATCAAACTTTTCCTGATACCGAAAGAAAAACCGTACAAATGGCAGGAAGAACAGGCCGGCAGAGCTCTCCGGGGGATGTGAAATATTTTTATAACAGGGAGGATTTACAGGGAAAATCAGAAAAAGAATTCAGACAGGCCCTTGAAAACCATAATAAGGGGGTGCGCCAGTTTAATCAAAAGTTCTATGATTTGCTTGCTTATTTTAAGGAATGTATTAAAAATGATTTTCCAGAAAGATGGGTTGAAGATAAAACAACAAGGGATTTCTGGATTGAATTCAGTGCCTGGCTGGAAACGGAGTACCGGCATCAGGAAGATATAACAAATCAAATTGCTTTTTTTCTGGAATCTGCGATCAGGCGATACAGGGATTTATCCGCGAAATACTTTGGCCGGGTTCAATTTTCATTTCAGGGGTTGTCTGTCCAGGAAATCGTGACGGCTTTAAATAAAAAATACCCGCCTGGTGAGAAATACATAGTCTGCACTTACCCTGTCAAAATAACAGATTGTATTCCACCTGCTGTTATTGCCTGCCAATTTTCTGTAACAGTGGACCCACAGCAGGCAGAAGATATGGATGCTGCAGAAGAGGCTGTTCGTCAGCAGTTAACATCTTTGTTTTTAGATCTGGCAGCCGGCAAAAAAGTTGATATGGCAGGGTATGTTCACCGTCTTTTACTGAGCAAAATATCCATTCAGGCTGTTTCTGCGATACACAAAGAGTGTATTGCTGAATTTTTAAGAAAAGAAGCCAGTCAGGCCGGGCAGAGATCTTTCTGGGCAAAGTGGCTGGGCTGGGAAAGTCATTTATATAAGGTGACGCAGAATAATAATTATCTGCTGTTCTTTAAAGCTGTGGCTGATTATGCCCGCCAGCCAGTTATTAATTTAGAGGCACTGCGTGCTTCAATTACAGGCCTTTTAACTGAATATCAAAGTTACTGGTTTTGCAGTGACGATAAAATAAAAGCCTGCAATCACTTAATCACTGAGGTTAAGGCCGAAGCAGATGTCAGTGCGTTGGTGACTGCTTTGAACAAGACCAGGAAAACTGTAATGGAAGTTGATATTGGCACTAATTCAGCTTCCTTTTGGCACAGGGTTAACAGACGCAACAGTCGATTACAGGAGATTATTGATGGCGCACTGAATCTGACCGTTTTCGCGCAACAGGATCCATCCCATGATGCTCAAATTGACGGGCTGTGCGGGCTGCTCAGGTCTGCTTTATATAACCCGGAAATATTGGATGCTTTTCAGCAGAAAAAATCGCTGGATGAATTCAGGGTTGCGGCTCAGGGATTTCATTATAAAGATAAACTTAATGCAAAGGTCCTGGAAAAATCTTTATTACTCTGTCTGGAAAACAAACTGAGGGATTTACCGCCTGTATTGCGCTGCAGGATGGGGTAATTTTACAGCCGTATATTTTTTCAGGCGTTTATTGGCTGCTGCCATATCGACCCCAGACCTCGAACCGTGAGAGAGATCTGCTAAAATTCGGGATCTCGTTTTGTCCGGCATGTCAGCGTATCATGAACAATTGAAACCAGAATCAGGGACGATGACATGGCCAGTGTATTTCAATTTTTACCCATTCTTGCACGTGTATTGATTGGTTCTTATTTTCTGTTCTTTGGCCTTTGGAATATTTACCACTGGACACCGGTCCTTAAAGTCATGATGGAGGATAACATCCCCTGTCCCTGGCTTGCGCTCCAGGTGGGTATTTTATTTCAGGTCGTTGCAGGGGGTATGATCGCAACCGGCATGTTTGTTGAAATGACCGCTGCTGTATTGATCCCATTGATGGTGATGGCAGCTTTCATATTCCATCCTTTCTGGAAGCGCCGTGGCGAATTGTTTCGGCTGCATTTTGTCCTGTTTATGGCGACACTGACGATCTCTCTGGGTGCTTTGCTGTTATTGATCGCGCATCCAGGCTAAAAACCCTCTTCCCAGACCAATTTCCTCAAGTCTGGTGTTTTGTTGATCCCGTTTCAGGGGTCAGGTATTCTAGAGCGTCTTTTGTTGGACACCTTTTTGGTCTTTTTTACGCGCCTGTGTTCTGGATTTAAACAAATGATTGACCTCAGTGCTTCAGTCGAAATTTATACCGTCAGTCAGTTGAATCGTGAAACGCGTTTTCTTTTAGAAAAAAATTTTACAACGCTCTGGGTTGAGGGTGAAATTTCTAATTTTTCAACGCCTAGTTCCGGGCATTGGTATTTTTCGCTCAAAGATGCCACGGCGCAGGTCAGGGCTGCGATGTTTCGGCCGCAAAACCGGGCGCTGAACTGGCTGCCGGCTGACGGGAGTCATGTTCTTTTGAAGGCCAGAGTCAGCCTGTATGAAGGCCGGGGAGAGTTCCAGCTGCTGGTGGAACATATTGAAGATATCGGCCTTGGGCGTCTTCGGCAGGCTTTTGAAGCGCTGAAAAAAAAGCTGTTGGAGGCGGGGCTGTTTGACTCGGCTATTAAAAAGCCCCTGCCGGCCTTTCCTGCCTGTATTGGCGTTATCACCTCACCCACAGGCGCCGCAGTCCGGGATATTTTGAGTGTGCTGGGGCGCCGGTTTCCATCTGCTGATGTCATTGTTTATTCAGCGCAGGTACAGGGAGAGGGGGCTGCCGCCACCCTGGTTCAGGCACTGGATTTTGCCAATAGAGAAAAAAAATGCGATGTCCTGATTCTTGCGCGCGGTGGCGGCTCGCTTGAGGATCTCTGGCCTTTCAACGAAGAAAGTGTCGCTCTCGCCATTCATCGCAGCCATATCCCTGTGGTTTCGGGTGTCGGGCATGAAACGGATGTGACGATTGCCGATTTCGTGGCGGATTTCCGTGCACCCACCCCCTCTGTTGCCGCAGAATCCGTGACGCCTGACCGGCAGGACTGGCTCCGGCAGTTGCAGCGCATGTGGCAGCAACTCTTAAGGCGCATGCAAAGTGTGATGCAGCAGTGTCAACAGCAGCTCGACTGGTCGGAAAAACAACTGCAACAACAGCATCCTCTGCGGCGTCTGGATGAAAAAAGAAAGCAGCTGGATCTGCTTGAGACGGCACTTTCCCGTCTGCAGAAAGACAAAATCAACGGACTGAAGCACGCTTTGTCGGGAGCTTCCGGCAAACTGGATGCTTTAAGTCCGCTTTCTGTATTGCAGAGAGGATATTCGATTGCAGCAAGTTATCCTCAGGGTGTGGTATTAAGGCAGATCTCAGACACCGAAAAAGGCGGACGGATTGACGTTCGTCTCAGACAGGGTCATTTGATCTGCACGGTGGATGAGCTGTGGGATGCGTAAGAATATTCTGATTTTCTGTCACAGTCCTGCCACGCAGTTTATTGATGCCTGCAATCAGTATGTCGGTCTTTTTGACCGTGAAAAATATCATGTCACTGTGGCCTATCTCTGTGGTGCGCGGGAGGAGCGGGCTGAAGAGCGTACCCAGTCCGAACGGGTGATTTTTTTGAATCAGTCGAAACGTGCTGTCCGGGGTCTGAAGCTGGCTGCACTCTGGGCGCTCTATCGCCTCTGCCGTGCACAAAAATTTTATATGGTGATCTGTCACCGTTACAAACCCTTTTATCTGTATCTTCTGACTGAAAAACTGCTGCCGCCTGCGGTGCTGCTGTTTGTGGCCCATGACCAGGAAACACTGACCTCCCGCTCAAGATGTCTTTTGATCAGACTCCTTGCCCGCAAAAATACTTATTTTGCAGGCGTTTCCAATGCCATGCGCGATGTGCTCTGCAGGGCGCTTTCAGGCGGCATTCCGCATGAAAGAATCGCAACCCTTTACAATGCGGTTGATATGCCATCCCTTCAGGCCAGTTTCCTTCAGCGTTCAGATGCCAGAGCCCGCCTTGAACTGCCATCCGAAGCCTTGGTATTTGGGACAACAGGACGCCTTGAAGCCAACAAGGATCAGGCCACACTGATCCGGGCTTTTGGACTGATTCAGTCAAAGTGTCCGGATGCCCTCCTGCTGATCGTGGGAGAAGGGGAGGAGGCTGCATCTCTGAAGGCGCTCGCTTCTGAATGTGGGGTGGGTGAGTGCGTGCAGTTTGCAGGATTCCTGCCGGAAGGATGGCGTTATCTCCCGGCCGTGGATGTTTTTTTGCTGACGAGTGCCGGCAAAGAATCGTTTGGACGGGTTTTGGCTGAGGCGATGACGGCAGGGGTGCCAGTCATTGGGGTGAAAACCGGCGGGATTCCGGAAGTCATCGGAGATGCCGGTGCACTCGTTCCTCCCCGCGATCCTCATCTGCTGGCGGCTGAAATGCTGCGTTATTATGAGATGACGCCCGGAGCGCGACTCCAGCAGGGGGAGCGGGGGCGCCTGCGGATCCAGGCGCGTTTTTCACTGCCTCATTTTTATGAATCATTCTGGAATTTTGTGCCCCATGAAACGTGAGCGTGTCATAAAAAACGTACTTTATCTGTTTATTGTCCTGCATGTGCTGGCCTGGACACTGGCACCTTCGCTGGTGCGTTTTACCCTGCCCATGGATGCCATGGAAGGTGCGACCTGGGGACACCAGCTGGCATGGGGCTATGATAAAAATCCTTTTTTAAATGCGTGGCTCACACGGCTGGCGCTGACGCTGGGGGGGCAGTGGACAGTCTATCTGTTTGCCCAGCTGTCTGTTGCTGTGTGTTTCTGGGCGGTCTTTCGTCTCGGCTGCGCCATGATGCCACCGCTGTATGCGCTGATGGGTGTTTTACTGCTGGAAGGGCTGCAGTATTACAATTTTCATGCCATTGATTTCAACGACAACACACTTGAACTCGGCCTCTGGGCTGTGCTGGTGCTGTTTTTTTATCACGCAGTCAGAGACAAAAAAATGCGTGACTGGCTGTGTGTGGGGTTTTTTGCAGGGCTGAGTCTCATGACAAAGTACTATACGGCCATGCTGCTTGTGCCTTTGTTTTTGTTCCTGCTGACGGATAAAAAAACGCGTTCTGTTTTCTCAGACACCGGTATTTATGCGGCTTTTCTTGTCTGCCTGCTGATATCGACACCCCATATTATCTGGTTGTTTTCGCATGAGTTTGTCACGGTGCAGTATGCGCTGGCACGGACCGGTTCTGAGCTTGGATGGTGGAGCCATATCCGCTTTCCCTTTGGCTTTCTCTGGCAGCAGTGTCTGGTTTTGCTGCCGGGACTGGTTTTGTTGCTGCCGCTTGGGTTTGGAAAAGCCACACCGATTTTCGCAAAAATGGACAGTATGAAACGTTTTGACCGGCGGTTTTTGCTGTTTGCCGGAATGGGCCCTCTGATTATGACGGTACTGCTGTCCATTATGGCCGGCATCAAACTGCGTGCCGGATGGGGGCAGCCGTTGCTTTCTTATTCCGGACTGATGCTGATGATGCAGCTTCGACCCGTCCTCACACGCAGACGTGTCCGGAATTTTGGGTGTCTCCTTGCGGTATTATTGACAGTGGCTGTTTCAGGATATGGGGCGGCACTCATGCGTGCGCCCAGTCCATCGAGTGCCATTTTTCCGGGAAAAGTCATCTCAGAGCAGCTTGAGGGCTGGTGGCATGCCCATTATGCTGCGCCGCTCAGATATGTGGTCGGCCCGCGCTGGTATGCCGGCAATGTGGCTTTTTATTCCGCTGAAAATCCTGCTGTTTACATGGAGGCAGACAGCCGTGTCAGTCCCTGGATTGACATGACAGATCTCAGGAAAAAAGGGGCTCTTTTTGTCTGGGAAAAATCAGACACTGCATTTGAAGCGCGTATGCGTCAGCGCTTCCCTGAACTGACAGACACCCGCATTTTTTGGTTTCAACCGGCGAGGAATGCCGGATCACTGCAGGCACTGGGCGTCGCTGTGGCACTGCTGCCGCCGGATCCTGCTTTTACATTCCGCGGACAGGCAGTGCCAGAGGCGGCTCACTCAGAAATTCCTGCGGTGAAAACAGATTTTTGAGCGTTCTTTTTTCCTCTGCCGAAACAATTTCATCCGGTGAGAGATAAAGCGCCTGCAGCAGGTCTTTCTCCTCCTCACTGATGTGGGACTGGTCATTGAGATGCTCAAACAGCGATTTCTTTCTGGTGAGTGCTTTTAAGGGGATTCGCAGCAGGGGTGAAATAAAATCCTGCGTGGTCTGGGTGGCGTAGTTATTCACTGTGCTGCGGAACTGCGTGATCAGCCAGAGTGAGCCCATCAAAATGGCGGCATTCTGGGGGGAGGCGAGTGCGAGCAGCGTCCGGTAGGGAATGGAGGTGCCCGCCATAAAGCGTGCAATCTGATAACAGGCAAAGATGACACCGGTCTGGGCAATGGTGCGGGCAATACAGTCCAGAAATCCGTTGATAATCAGATTAGCAGCGGGGGTTCCTGTGAATTCACTGTCCCTGAAGCGGATCATTTCAGTGTGATAGGTGAGAATTTCTTCTTCAATCTTCATCAGATCTGCATTGTTGATGTCATGTTCCTGCCAGAGCTTGAGTTTTTCCTCACCCAGATGCTCCTGACAGAGCAGGCTGTTTAACTGGGTCAGCATGACCTGCTTTAGTTCGAAGCAAAGATCAGAGGAACTGTTCAAATGGGTGATCCGCTGAATTTCACGGTAAAGCCGGCTGTTGGTCGGTGAGCGCAGCCGATATTCCGTCTCAATCTGGTGCATGACATGCAGGAGAGCCCCATAACGCAGCAGATAATTTTCCTGTCTGTCACTGTCGCTGACCCGTTCATCGAGTGCCTCAAGAAAACGGACGGCCTGAATTCTGGCTGAGGCCGGAGATCTCAGATAATTAAACAGTCCCGGTTTTTTTTCGGCATTTCCCAGATAGTTTTCGCGGACGGCAGAAAAATTTTCGCAGAGGGAGCGGTCTGTCGGAAACCGGTGTGTGAGTTTCTGAATGTCAGTCTGTATGTTTTCTTTTGTGGATTTTGCCATTGAAATGGCGCGCGAAAGATGCGGCGTGTGTTTTTTTCTCCGGCTGATTTCCCGGATAAATGTGGAAAGACAGACGAATTTTGATACATCGTCCAGTCTGTTTTCAGGTGAAATAGCAAGCGCATCACTCACTAGGGTATAGAGTTGGCTTTTTCCTGCCGGACGCACCAGACTGTATATTTTCCCGGATTTTATGTATTCATTTTTAATGGCGGTGCGGATGTAAACCAGTCCTTCGATGAGAAGATCAGGATCATTTTCCAGCAGAGATTCGAGGAGTTGTATCTGCTGTCTGCGGGCGGGGTTTGCCTCGGATTGATAGGTGGAAAAAAGCCTGGTTAAGGATTTCTTAAGATTCTCATAGGCGGGGGGCTGCCAGCTTTTTTTTCCTGTTTCCATGTCAACGCTCCTTCGTTTTATGGATTAGAAAACCAGCATATCAGAAAATTTTATTTAAAGTGCGGCAAGCAGAATATCAGCAGCGTAAGCGATCATTTCAGGGGTGGTAAACCGGCCAAAAGAAAGGCGAATGGCGCAGAGCGCCTCCTCCCGGCTGAGTCCCATGGCACGCAGCACATGCGAGGGTTCATGACTTTTGCCGTGACAGGCGGACCCCGTTGAAAAGGCAAGTGTCGGACATTTTTCCATCAGCTGTTTTGCAGGAACTCCCCGAAAACGCAGACTGAGAATATGGGGAACCGTCAGATGTCTTTCCCCATGCAGGATGAAGTCTGTGCCCCGGAGTCGTTCGAGCAGCAGCAGCTGCAGATGGGTGATTCGCCGGGTTTCTTCATCGAGCAGGGTTGTTGCAAGGGTGAAAGCCGAAGCCATGCCGACAATCTGATGGGTGGCGAGTGTACCGGAACGCATGCCCTGTTCCTGACCACCGCCCTGAATCTGGGCGGCCACTCTCACACGGGGTTTTTTTCTGAGATATAAAGCGCCGATCCCTTTGGGTCCCCCGCATTTATGGGCACAGAGAGAAACAAGATCGGCGGGAATTTTTTTAAGATCCAGTGTCACTTTGCCGATTGTCTGTGCGGCATCAACATGCAGCAGGATGCCGTTTTTTGAGGTGATGTCTGCTATGGATGCAATATCCTGAATGACGCCGGTTTCATTGTTGACGTGCAGAATCGAGATCAGGGTTGTGTCAGGACGGAGCGCTTCTTTGAGGATGTCTGGATCCAGCTGCCCATTTGGCCGGGGTGCAAGACGGGTTACCTGAAAGCCATTTTTCTCAAGGGCTTCGCAGCTGTCCAACACGGCTGAATGTTCGGTCTGCAAAGTGATGATATGGCGTCCTTTTGCAGTATGAAGCTGAGCGGCTCCCTTGATCGCAAGATTGCAGGATTCGGTGGCGCCTGAGGTAAAAATGATTTCAGAGGGCTCCGCATGAATTGCCAGTGCAATTTGCGCACGTGCGGATTCAACCGCTTCTCTGGCCATCTGACCGGGTCTGTGCAGGGATGCAGGATTGGCAAAAAGGCCTTCCTGTGTGAGACAGGCCTGCATTTGGGCGGCCACTTCAGGACAGACAGGGGAAGTTGCGGCGTAATCAAGATAAATCACGGGATTTGGGTGCATGGTATGTATAATACAGCCTCATTCAGTCCGGGTTAAGCGTTCAGGGGTCGATTTATGGGGAAGGAATTCAGCATTTATTTTGTGGTGGGTGGCATTGCAACATTGATCGACTGGGGAATGTATGCGCTGAGTCTGATGGTGCTCGGTCCTGAGCATTATCTGATATCGGTTATTGTGTCCATGGGCTTTGCAGGTCTTTTTCATTATCTGGCAAACAAACGGCTGACTTTTCAGTGTCGTTCCCGGGCGATTGGCAGGCAGGTTCCGATTTATATTGGTGTGGCGCTCGCAGGCCTCAGTATGAGTATGGGTATTCTGAGAATTTTGGTGGGCAGCATCGGGCTTTTGCCAATGACCGCCCGGGTGCTGACGACACTCATGATGTTGTTTCCCAATTATCTGATGCATAAATATCTGACTTTCAGCAAAAAAATCTTCAGCGATCCGGAGACGACTGCCGGGTGAAGGCATCCACCGATGCCAGAATTCCCCGGAGAATATTGATTTCCATGGTATCTGGCTGAATCCGGTAAAAAAGACGTCGCAGCCGGGTCATGAGTTGTCGCGGGGCTTTGGGGTTTAAAAAACCCGTCTGGACCAAAATGCTCTCAAGGTGGGTATAAAATAATTCCAGTGCTGCCATGCTTGCAGGGGGGTAATCCCAGGCCGGCTCTTCGGCGACCGGAAGGGCTGCCAGTTCAGCCATACGCAGTTCGTAGGCAATAATTTGAACGGCTGCGGCCAGATTCAGGGAGCTGTAGTCGGGATGTGAGGCAATCTGAATATGCTGGTGGCAGCGCTGCAATTCTTCATTGGTGAGTCCAGATTGTTCCCGGCCAAACAATACCGCTGTCTTTTGATGACTTTCACTGGGTTTGAAAATGTTCTCAGCAAATTCCCGGGGAGAGACGACAGGCCAGGGAATGGTGCGGGAGCGGGCACTCGTGCCGACCACAAAGGTGCAATCTGCAATGGCCTCAGAGAGGGTGTCAACAATCGTGGCATTTTGCAGGATATCTGTGGCACCTGAGGCCATTTCATCGGCGCGTCGGTCTGGGAAAGAGAGCGGTGCGACCAAAGTGAGCTGTGTGAGACCCATGGTTTTCATGGCGCGTGCAGCAGCGCCAATATTCCCGGGATGAGAGGTGTTTACCAGTACAATGCGGATATCTGTCATGTTTACCTGCAGAAAAATACGGTCTGAATCTTTTTATGCCGTCTATTTAACATATTTCGATTAAAATTTCTTCACTTAAATTCAACGGGGGATTTCTGACGGGATGTTTAATTAACAGAAAATGTCTGCCGAAAAGCCCACCTTAAGAAAACCGCTGCTATACTGTTTTGCTGAATACATCAGGCAGGATGCCTTTATGAAAAGTCTGTTTTTAGGTGTAATGCAGTTTTTTCACCCCGCCATCCATTCGAATGCACTCGCATCAGAAAAAACCCGGCCGATTCTCGGGGACTCTTTTTATCGCAACTGTATGCGGCTTGGGCTGATCGTTTCCTATGAAATTGGCACTGAACTGATCCGGAAATATTTTCGCGGCAATTCGGAAACGTGGGGATTGAATACGCTTTCGGTCATGGTGATGGGCGGTGTCCTGATGTGGGATTATTACGAAAATGCCCTGTTAAATGCAGCGCTCGCAAAAGCTGTGACCGATGACGGTGCAGTGCTTAAGACCTGCCGATGTTCTGAAGGAGACCGTCTAAAGGAACTGGTGGCAGGACCTGCCCGTGATCTGTCTGAATATGCCCTGATTCAGACACTGTCTTATGCCCCCTGGACCCGGGCTTTTGCCTGGGTTGGAGAAATTTTTCGTGTTGGTCGCGGGCTTTTTGGTTACAGAAGCGGACAGAGCGCAATGTGTGGCCGTCATCGGTCGCGGGAGGCGGGAAAACACAATGCCTTTGTGCTGGGTGTGGGGATGTCGTTTTTTATGATGCGGCGCATCCTGCTTTCACTGATCCGGCAGATGACGGGTGCGGAGAGTTTTTTTATTGCAGCCACAGTTGAATCCCTGTTGTATCCATATTTTATTATTGCGGTTATGAGAGCCACGCCGCCGGTAAACTCCGGCAAAGGGGTGGATCTATTTTATTATTACCATGAGATGATGAGCCGGATTATTGCGGATCTTTCCGGAAAAATAGCTGCGCTGTTTGAGCAGGATGCCGGGGATACCTGGATTACTGAAGCCATGCAGGCGCTGCAGCGTTATGCAGAGCAGAATCAGATCCCTGAATATCTGTGTCATCTTTACAACAATCGGCTGCGTTTTGTGCCTGAAGCCATGCTGAAAGACGCTGCACACCGTCATTTTTTTGATGCTTATTATGAGGATGTGAAGCGAAAACTGGATAAGACCATCAAATTGCAGCGGGCAGGCCAAAAGGGAAAGATTCTGAGAAATCCCAAACCGGCCCTGCTTGCCTGGGTTCCTTGGCTTCCGGACATCATTACCTGGCCGTTTCTTGATGCCTCCAGTAAAAAAATTCTGGGCATGGCTTTTGATCAGGTGGGATCGGATGTGCTGCACACGGCTGAAACCGGTCTCAGGGCGCTGAGGGATTTTCAACAGGGACGGAGAGAGCACCTCAGATACACTCTTTTTGCGAATACTGTGAATTTTGTGGAGGATGAATCCGCTGAAGATGGAATGGTTCTGATCAATTCCCGTGTGGATTCTGTCGAGCCTGGTTTCTTTGCCCAAAGGATGGTTGAAGATTACTTCAGCGTGGATCGGGCGAGTGTGGGTGAGGAAAAAAAAACTTTGGAAACATCCGACTCAGAGGATGAGTGGTTGATGGTGGGGCCTTTAATGGAATCAGAACGGAGTCTCTCGCCTTCTGTTCGTCGTCCCTGTTGATGATGTTGGGCGACCGGCCGGTCGCCCCTACAGGTTTAGATCCGCATTTCAGCATGATTTTCCTCACAAACCGTTCTCTGGTATGCTCTTCCCCCTTCGAATTTGCGTAACAGGCCAGCCATGAGACAACCCTTTGTTAATATTGCCATTCAGGCTGCAAGAGCTGCGGGTAACATCATTGTACGGGCGCAGGACCGGCTGGACCGGGTCAAGGTGTCTGAAAAGGCGCCCAATGATTATGTGACTGAGGTGGATCAAAAGGCTGAAAAAGAGATCATCCAGATCATTCGCCGGGCGTATCCCAACCATGCCATTATCGGGGAGGAAGGGGGATCACAGCTAGGTGAAGACTATGAATGGATTATCGATCCTTTGGATGGCACGCGTAATTTTATTCATGGATTCCCGCATTTTGCGGTGTCCATTGCTGTGCGCTATCAGGGAAGAATTGAACATGCTGTGATCTATGATCCCGTGCGTGAAGATTTGTTTACAGCCAGCCGGGGGCGGGGGGCGGAGCTGAATGACCGGCGTATCCGGGTGGCGACCCATGCTCAGCTTGAAGAATGTCTGCTGGGGACCGGTTTTCCCTATCGGCATTCTCCCGAGCGGATTAATGTTTATGTCAAAAGCCTTGAAGCGATACTGCCTCTGTGCGGTGACGTCCGTCGCGCAGGCGCTGCAGCGCTTGATCTTGCCTATGTTGCCTGTGGCCGTCTCGATGGGTTCTGGGAGATGGGGCTGAAGATTTGGGATCTGGCGGCTGGGGCCCTGCTGATTCGTGAAGCGGGAGGCCTTATGACCGATTTTGCGGGCGGAGAAGCGTATCTTGAGAGTGGCAATATTATTGCAGGCAGTCCCAAAATCTTAAAACTGATGCTAAAGCAGCTGATTCCTCATCTGGCTTCAATGGAAGCTTCTGTGTTGTAAGTGGGCGTGACCTGTTCCTGCAGCATGGGGGGCAGGCGGTCATCCCAGGGACTGGCCACCTCGAGTGTCCGTGCCAGTTGCAGCAACAGGCCTTCTTTGCCGGTGTGCGCGGCAAGCTGCACGCCAATTGGCATCCCTGAGGTATCCCAGTAAAGAGGCACTGACATTGCGGGTTGCCCTGAGATATTGAACAGAGGCGTAAATGGAATTTTTGAAAAACTGATCTGTCCCATCTTTTTAATCAAAGGCCGCAGCAGGAAGCCCGCCGGAAATTTCCTGAGCAGATTGAGCAGTGGTTTTTCGAACCCCACAGGCTGGAAAGCACCGATTTTGGGGGCAGGTCCCGGAAGTGTTGGGGTCAGAAAGACATCTACTTTTTTAAAAAAGCCAGTCAGTTGGCGGGCGGCGATGTCGAGGGTATGTACTGCCCAGGCAAAATCTCTGGCACTGTAATGACGGCTGCTCTCGTAGAGGAGATCTGTGAGTGTTTCAAGATCTTTTCGATGGGTTGTTTTACCGAGGGATGCTGTCAGGACATCGATGCTGACTGCAATTTCAGCGCCCATGATGATCATAAATGCGGTGGCCACCTCTGAGTTGAATGGGTGGGGTGTTTTTTCTTCGACATAATGACCGAGTGATTCGCAAAGATGTGCGGCTTTTCGCGTGGCGTTTTCCCATTCTGGATCAACCGCTGCCGGAAACGGGGGCGTTGATGACCATGCAATTCGGAGCGGATTCGGCGGTGTATCAAGCCCTGCAAGAAACGAGCGTTCCGGCCGGGACAGTGAAGGGTGAAAACCGGGCTGGGGGGCTGACAATATATCCAGCATGGCGGCACTGTCCCGGGTGGTGCGGGTAATCACATGTTCTACAATCATATCCTGCCAGATACGGATCAGCAGCGATCCCGTGGGATTTCTGCCGCGGGAGACTTTAAGACCAAAATTCCCGCACCAGGCGGCGGGAATACGAATGGAACCGCCACCATCCCCTGCATGTGCCATGGGTACCATGCGGGCGGCGACTGCAGCGGCTGAGCCGCCACTGGATCCTCCGGATGTTTTGTCGGTGTCCCATGGGTTTCGGGTGGGACCGCTTAATTCGGATTCGGTGACGGGGCTTAAACCAAATTCAGGGGTGCTTGTTTTGCCAAGAATATTGAGCCCTGCGGATTTGACGCGTTTAACGAGAATGCTGTCTGCGGGTGAAATGCGCTCACGTGTCAGTCGGCTGCCGCATTGCATCGGGGTGCCGGCGCAATCGGCCAGCAGGTCTTTCAGCAGAAAAGGCACGCCGGTAAAGGGGCCCTCGGGAAGGGTGTTTTGGGTTGCAGCCGCCATGGCTTCGTCATACAGCGTATGAATCACGGCATTAATGGCAGGATTTCGAGTCTCGATGCGTTCAATGGCGGCTTCAACCAGTTCGGTCGGCGAAACGGTTTTTTGTTTCACCAAGAGCGCCAGTCCCGTGGCATCAAATGTGTCGAATTCCTTAAAAAACGTCATTCAGGGTCGGCTGTCCATTTGTTCTTTGGGTGGCGGCAGAAGATGCTGGCGTTTTAAGCCCAGATAGAGAGATAAAGAGCCTGCCACATAAATAGATGAATAAGTGCCCACTACGATACCAATAATCAGTGCCAATGCAAATCCATGCAGCATATTCCCGCCAAGGAAGAAGAGTGCCAGCACGACAACCAATGTGAGGGCAGAAGTCATCAGGGTGCGGGACAGGGTCTGGTTGGTGGCTTCATTGATGACTTCAAGCGGCGTGGCTTTGCGTAATTTGCGAAAATTTTCACGCACCCTGTCAAAAATAACGATGGTGTCATTGAGTGAGTAACCAATCACAGTCAGGATGCCGGCCAGTACAATCAGATTAAATTCAAGATGCAGAAAAGAAAAAATACCTAGGATAATGATGGGATCGTGAATCAGGGCAACGGTTGAACCGATGGCAAAACGAAATTCAAAGCGCAGTGCAATATAAATCATGGTGCCGAGCAGGGCGATGACGACAGCCAGAATCCCTTTGGTGGCAAGTTCCTGTCCGACCTGGGGTCCGATAAAGTCAGACTGTTCGAGTTTGGCGCCGGGAAACAGACGCTGCACACTGGGCGCAATGTCTTCTTTTCGGGAGGAATCTTTGGGCTGTTTTATCAAAGGCAGTGTGATCAAAACATCCCGGGAGTTGCCGTAACTGATGACAACGGCATCTGAAAAGCCATTTTTTTCCAGGGTGTCACGCACGACGCCTGCATCCACAGCGTCAGGGAAACTGAATTCAAGCTGGCTGCCGCCGGTAAAGTCCAGTCCCATGTTGAGCCCATTGATGGCGATGGACAAAAGTGAGAGAGCAAACAGCATAGCGGAGAGTAATGCTGCCCATTTGCGCTGTGCCATAAAATCAATGTGGGTTCTGCGGTGAAAAAATTCCATGGTGTCTTATCCTGTTAAATCCCAATTGAAATCTTTTTCAAAGAGCGCTGACCATACAGCAGATTCACAATGGCACGTGTACCTGTGATGGCTGTGAACATCGACGTCACAAGACCAATTGTCAGCGTGACAGCAAAGTTTTTGATGGTGCCAGAGCCCATACTGAAAAGCACAATGGCCACAATCAGCGTGGTGACATTGGCATCCACAATGGTCATGAAGGCACGGTCATAGCCGGCATGAATGCTGGCCTGGACGCCCCCGCCATTGCGCAATTCTTCACGGATGCGCTCAAAAATCAGCACGTTGGCATCGACTGCCATACCCATGGTCAGCACGATACCGGCAATGCCAGGCAGCGTCAGCGTGCCACCTAAGAGAGAGAGAATGGCCACAATTAAAATCAGGTTGGCAAGCAGTGCGACATTGGCAATGATGCCCATGAGGCGGTAATAGAGCGCCATAAACAACACGACAAGAATAAAGCCCACTTCCACAGAGACAACACCCTGGTGGATATTTTGTTTGCCGAGGTTTGGACCAATCTGACGGCTTTCGATGACTGCAACGGGGGCAGGCAGTGCACCCGCGCGCAGCAGGAGTGCCAGTGTGCGGGCTTCTTCAGAGCTGGTGAGCCCTGTGATTTCGAAGCTGTTGCCAAGGGCGCTTTGAATGGTGGCCACGCTGATGACACGTCGCTCAGTGTCGTAATGAATGACTTTTTTGCCGTCAACGACAGTGATATTGGGTTTGACCTCCACGTAGAGTACGGCCATCGGTTTGCCGATATTCTCGGCCGTGGTGCGTGAAAACAAAGTATCGCCCGTTCCGCCCAGACGAATACTGACAGCCGGTCTGCCATCTTCACCGGCGCTTGCCATCGCGCTCGTGATGGATGAGCCATGTAAAATGACGCGGTTTTGCAGAGAAACCGTGCGGTTGTTGTAAGGAAAGGGCGTGATGCCGGTTGCAGAAGCGGTGCTGTCGCCGGTGTCGACCATGTGAAATTCAAGGGTGGCTGTTTTTCCGAGAATTTTTTCAGCTTCTGCAGTGTCTTGAATGCCGGGCAGATCAATGGTGATCCGGGAGGCACCCTGCTGCTGCACAAGGGCTTCTGTGACGCCGAGCTCATTCACTTCATTGCGCAGGGTATTCATGGCCTGCTCAAGCGTGTCATTGCGTACCTGTTGTAATGCGGCAGGCGAGAGTTCGCCCTGCAGACTCAACTGGCGGGGGTCTGTTGTCCAGACAAAGACCTGATAACGACTGCTTAAAAGACGATTGGCGTCATTGAGGGCATCGGTGTCCCGAAGGGTAATGCGAAGATTGCCGGATTCGCTGCGGGAGAGCGAGGTATAGCGAATATGGGCTTTGCGAAGCGACTGACCGATTTCACTCAGATCGCCTTCAGCACGCTGTCTTGTGACCGAATCCACATCCACCTGCAGCAAAAAGTGCAGGCCGCCTCTGAGATCAAGACCGAGTTTCATGGGGGCAGCACCCATGGCGCGCAGCCATGCGGGCGTGCTGGTGGCAAGATTGAGTGCAACCAGCCAGTCTTTACCGAGTGACTGCTGCAGTATTTCCCGGGCTTGGAACTGCTGATCGGTGGAGGCAAATCGCAACAGCAGATGATGTTCATCGGTTTCTTCTCCGATGCTCATCAGGCCTGCTTTTTGCAGGGCAGCATTGATTTGTTGCTGGGTATCGGACCCTGGCGGTGTCGCGGTCTCTGTGGCAGAGATTTGAACAGCAGGGTCAGTGCCATAAAGATTGGGCAGGGCATACAGCAGCGCAGTCAGGATAACAACTGCGACAGCGAGATTTTTCCACCAGGGAAAACGGTTCAGCAGCATGGCTCTCTTCCGTGTGAGGGATCAGTCAATCAGATGGTTTTGAGGGTGCCTTTTGGCAGAAGACTGGCAATGGCGGATTTTTGCATCACCACTTCCACGCCATCTGCGGGTGCCAGACGAATATAGCCGTCCATGACTTTGGTGATGGTGCCGAGCATACCGCCTGAGGTGATCACTTCATCTCCTTTGGAGAGGGCATTGATCAGTTCACGCTGTTCGCGGGCCCGCCGGCTTTGTGGACGCCAGATCATGAAATACATCATGAAAATCAGTGCGGCGGTCATGATGAAAAAAGAGGAGCCACCCCCCTGGGCAGATGCTGCGGGCGTCGCGGCACTTGCGGTTGGGATAAAAAGTTGACTCAGGCTCTCTGATAATGACATGACACATTCCTTTTCAATGAGTTCAGGGATATTAATGGGGGCTTAATCTACCTTGATTGAGGGCGTTTGGGTAGGGTCTTTAGGCTCTGGACAGACCGATTGAATTTCTTTTCTTTTTTTTAGAATCCTGTAGAATACCCCGGTTAATTTTACCCAATTAATCAAGCGGGGAATTAACACATGCGCCTGGTCCAAAACGCCCTTACTTTTGATGATGTTCTCCTTGTTCCTGCTGAATCCGCTGTATTGCCTGCGGACGTCCTGTTAAAAACCCGCCTGACCCGTCATATCACATTGAATATTCCTTTGCTGTCTGCCGCCATGGACACGGTGACGGAAGCGCGGCTTGCCATTGCGATGGCACAGGAAGGCGGGCTTGGGATTATCCATAAAAATTTGTCCATTGCAGATCAGGCAGCAGAAGTGCGCCGGGTTAAAAAATTTGAAAGTGGGGTGGTCAAAGATCCTGTCACCGTGACACCTGCCACCACTGTGCGGGAAGTGCGCGATATCACCAAAGCTTTTAATTTTCACGCATTGCCTGTGGTTGCAGACAACAATCAGCTGGTCGGTATTGTTACGGGCCGTGATCTTCGGTTTGAGACAACCCTGGATCAGCCTGTTTCCAACATCATGACCCCAAAAGACCGTCTGGTGACGGTGAAAGAAAACACTGACCGGGACACCGTGCGTGCCCTGCTGCATAAACACCGCATTGAAAAAGTGCTGGTGATCAATGATACGTTTCAGCTTTGCGGCATGATCACCGTCAAAGACATTCTGAAAGAAGAAGAAAAACCCTTCGCCTGCAAAGACGCTTCCGGTCAGCTGCGCGTGGGGGCGGCAGTGGGCGTGGGGGCAGACAGCGATGAACGGGTTGCAGCGCTTGTGGCAGCCGGTGTGGATGTGCTGGTGGTGGACACCGCGCATGGCCACAGTCAGGGTGTGCTCCGTCAGGTCAAAAAAATCCGTCAAAAATATCCTGACATCGCACTGATCGCAGGCAATATTGCAACGGCAGCAGCGGCGGTCGCCCTTGTGGATGCGGGTGCAGATGCCGTTAAAGTGGGGATTGGTCCAGGATCTATCTGCACAACCCGGGTGGTGACAGGGGTGGGGGTGCCGCAGATTACAGCGATTGCCAATGTCAGTGAGGCACTGAGCGGTCGGGATGTGGGTATTATTGCAGACGGGGGGATTCGTTATTCAGGCGATGTCTGTAAAGCGATTGCAGCAGGTGCCACTGCCGTGATGGTGGGAAGTCTGCTGGCAGGGACTGAAGAGGCGCCGGGGGATGTGGAACTGTATCAGGGTCGTTCTTATAAAGCCTACCGCGGGATGGGTTCACTGGGTGCGATGGCAGGGTTGCATGGTTCCCGTGACCGATATTTCCAGGAAGGGGTATTGGCAAAACATAAATTGGTGCCGGAAGGCATTGAAGGCCGTGTTCCTTTCCGGGGATCACTCGTGGGTATTATCAGCCAGCTGTTGGGTGGTTTGCGCTCCGGCATGGGCTATACAGGCTGTGCGGATATTGAATCACTGCGTACCCGGGCGGAGTTTGTCAGAATTACGGCATCCGGTGTGCGCGAAAGCCATGTGCATGATGTGCAGATCGTCAAGGAAGCGCCCAATTATCAGCTTGAAGAAGGTTTCTAGTGACAGATATCCATCAATACCGGATTTTAATTCTCGATTTTGGTTCGCAATATACCCAGTTACTGGCCCGTCGTGTGCGGGAAGCGGGCGTGTACTGTGAAATTTATCCGTATTCTCTTTCAGATCAGGCCATTCGTGATTTCAAACCCGCCGGCATTATTCTCTCAGGAGGGCCTGACAGTGTGACCAGCCTGACGGTGCGTGCGCCGGATGCTGTCTTTCAGCTGGGCTGCCCTGTGCTTGGTATCTGTTACGGCATGCAGACAATGGCGGTGCAGCTCGGGGGTCAGGTGGCTTCAGGGCATCGCCGTGAATTTGGTTATGCGCGGGTGATCGTGTCAAAAAATTCAAGACTTTTGGACGGTCTTCAGGATGCGCTGTCAGAAGACGGCCAGTCCATGCTCGATGTCTGGATGAGTCACGGCGATCATGTGTCTGAACTGCCGAAGGGATTTGTGTGTCTTGCTGCAACGGACAGTTGTCCTGTGGTTGCAATGTGCGATGAATCGCGGCATTTTTATGCGCTGCAGTTTCATCCGGAAGTTTCCCATACCCGCCAGGGTCGGCAGATTTTCAGGCGATTTTTAATGGATATCTGTCAGTGTGAACCTGTCTGGACCGCTTCCAATATTGCAGAGCAGGCCATCAAAAAAATCCGGGCTGATGTGGGCGGAGAACATGTTTTACTCGGGCTGTCAGGGGGTGTGGATTCCTCTGTGCTGGCAGTTTTGCTGCACCAGGCCATCGGCCAGCAGCTGACATGCGTTTTTGTGGACACAGGATTGCTGCGGCTGAATGAAGCAGAGGAAGTGCAGGCGCTTTTTGCAGAACACTTTGGCATTCATCTGGTGACAGTCGATGCCAGAAAAATTTTTCTGGATGCACTGAGTGGTGTCACAGATCCTGAGGAAAAGCGCCGTGTGATCGGCCGGTTGTTTATTGAAGTATTTGAACGAGAGTCTGCCAAAAATGTGGCGGCCAAATGGCTGGCCCAGGGCACGATTTATCCGGATGTGATTGAATCGGCTGCAGCCGGCAGCGGAAAAAGCCATGTCATCAAATCGCATCACAATGTCGGCGGATTACCCGCTGCCATGCGACTGAAGCTGCTTGAACCTTTGCGTGAACTTTTCAAAGATGAAGTGCGAGCGCTCGGAGAATCACTGGGGCTGCCCAAAAGTCTTGTGTATCGTCATCCCTTTCCAGGGCCCGGTCTTGCAGTCCGCATTGCAGGAGAGGTGCGCTCCGACTGGCTGGAGATTTTGCGTCAGGCGGATGCGGTTTTGATTGATGCGCTGAGAGGACATGATTTTTATGATCGTGTTGCACAGGCATTTGTGGTGTTTCTGCCGGTCAAATCCGTCGGTGTGCTGGGAGATGCAAGGCATTATGCACACGTGCTTGCCATTCGCATTGTCGAAAGCATTGATTTCATGACAGCGCATGTGGCGGATCTGCCGCTTTCTTTTCTGACGCATGTGGCAGACCGTATTGTCAATGAGGTGCCGGGTGTTTCACGCGTGGTGTATGACGTGTCGGGCAAACCACCGGCAACCATTGAATGGGAATAGATTTTGACAGACAGTGCATGATGCGCGCGCTTGAGCTCGCGCATGCAGCCGCCGCTCAGGGCGAAGTGCCTGTCGGTGCGGTACTCGTTTCGCAGAATCAGATTCTGGCGGAAGGCTGGAACCATCCCATTGCAGCCTGTGATCCCACGGCCCATGCTGAAATGGTGGTGCTCAGAAAGGCGGCAGCGTCGCTTCAGAATTACCGTCTAACCGGCACGACTTTGTACGTCACTCTGGAGCCCTGTCTGATGTGCGCCGGCGCCCTGATTCAGGCGCGGGTTGCGCGGGTGGTGTATGGCGCATCCGATGTCCGCTGGGGTGCGCGTCAGTCAGTGTCTGCCAACCATGATGTGATTTATGAAGGCGGACTGATGGCGGATGAATCTGCAGCGCTGCTTCAGGCATTTTTTGCAGGAAGGCGGGGGCTGTGAGTGTTCAGATATTTTTTCCAGAGCCAGTACCCCTGAATACAGAAAATAAAATACACTGCATACAGTCCGCTGCTGAAAAAGAGTGATTTCTGCAGATACAGCACAACTGAAATGACATCTACCAGCATCCAGATCAGCCAGTGTTCAATAAAACGTTCTGCCATTTTCCATTGTGCGATGAGGCTTAAGGCTGTGACCAGTGAGTCCATCCAGATCAGGGTGGAATGTGTGTAACGCTGCAGTATGAAAGCGATCAGGGCATAGAGGATGAGTGTCAGGGCAAGTGTTTTGAAGCGTTCAGCGGGACTGAGACGCCGGACAATCAGTGTCTGCGTATGCGTTTTCGCGTGACGCCATTGATACAGCCCATAAAACTGCAGTGACAGAAAAATCAGCTGCAGCGTCATGTCTGCATACAGCCGGACTTTTAAAAAAATCACGAAATAAAGGCTGACAGTGATGATGCCAAACAGCCAGTTGAGCTGCCGCCCGCGCGTGACCAGCCAGAGGTTGATGAGACCTGTGATGCTGGCAAGGATTTCGAGTAGGTGACAGGTGATGAAGGTGTGCATGGGGGTGGATTATATCAGAAGGGAAGAATCTTCAGGTGTAAATAGTTCTCCGTTTCCCTGTCATTCCCGCTTCCCCTGTCATTCCCGCTCTCCTGTCATCCCCGTTTCCTCTGTCATCCCCGCTTCCCCTGTCATCCCCGCGAAGGCGGGGACCCATCATCATCGAAGTGGTTGTGGCTGAATGGGTCCCCGCCTTCGCGGGGATGACAGGGGAAGCGGGGATGACAGAGGAAACGGGGATGACAGGAGAGCGGGGATGACAGAGAAGTTGCAGATTAGGATCAGGTAGCTGTGCTATTGAATTTTCAGGCATACTACCTTTGAAATTCACATGGACAGTGATTTAACCCGATGAGTATCCGCCAATTTTTCAAATCTCTCGGCCCTGGCGTCATCACCGGTGCCGCAGACGATGACCCCTCCGGCATTGCCACTTATTCTCAGGCAGGTGCGCAGTTTGGATTTAACCTGCTCTGGATGGCGGTTTGGATGCTGCCCTTTCAGGTGGCCATCCAGGAAGCCTGTGCCCGGATCGGTGCGGTTTCAGGACAGGGGATTGCAGCAGTGTTGCGGCAGTACGACAGCCGTAAGATTCTGTACTCAGTGGTGTTTCTGGTATTGATTGCCAATATCATCAACATTGGTGCAGACATTGGGGCAATGGCTGCCGCGGCCCAGTTGTTAATTCCAATGAATGGAATGGTGCTTGCGCTGGTGTTTGCCATTCTGATGGTCATTCTTGAAGTATTTCTGTCTTACCGGATTTATGCCCGGGTTTTGAAATGGCTGTGCCTGTCTTTGCTGGCTTATCCCCTGACTGTGATCATTGTGACTCATAACTGGACGCATTTGCTGAGAGAGACATTTATCCCCCATGTTTCCTGGAATTTTCAGAGTTTGTTTATTGTAACGGGGGTGCTTGGAACCACCATTTCTCCCTATCTCTTTTTTTGGCAGGCGTCTGAGGAAGCCGAAGAAAAAGCATCCGTGTCAAAGAGAGATCAACAGCCTTTTTTGATGACGGATGCGTATATCCATGCGCTGCGCCGGGACAATTTTTTCGGGATGGTGTTTTCGGAGCTTGGGACTTGGTCCATCATGGTGGTGGCAGCCATCGTGCTGCATGCACATGGTATCAGAGACATTCAATCGGCTGCAGATGCCGCCAAAGCACTCGAACCCCTGGTGGATACGTTTCCCCATGCCGGATTTCTGGCCAAAGTGATTTTTGCAACCGGTATCATTGGTCTTGGACTGCTGGCGGTGCCGGTGCTTTCGGGGTCTGCCGCCTATGCCCTTGGGGAAGCCTGTGACTGGAAGGTGGGACTGGATTTGAAATTCAATCAGGCCCAGGGTTTTTATGGCGTGATCATTATTGCAACTGCGATTGGCGTGCTCCTGAATTTATTTGGATTCAATCCGGTCAAAGCACTGGTGTATGCGGCGGTGATCAATGGCGTCGTTGCTGTGCCTTTGATTTTTGTCATTATCCTCACGGCGCGGAATCCTGCCATTATGGGGAAATATCGCAGTGGTATCGGATCTTCGGTTTTCCTGTGGCTGACTTTTTTTGGAATGGGGCTTGCTGCAGTGGGGATGTTTGTTTCCTGGTTCAGGGCCAGTGTTTTTTAGCTCCACAGCGTCCATGGCAAAATACCAATGCCGCCTTTCCGGGAGGGAAGCTGTGGCTTATCAACCGGTCCGAGCAGATACCCAACAGGAGATTTCAGTTTTTTTCATGGCGCCCAGCAGGGGGCGTTCTTCGAATCCAAGCTGCTGTGTAATACCCGTGACGGTTGGCACAATTCGAAAAGGCACGCCCTCCAGAATAAAATCCACCGGTGAACCCTGGGCAGATTTGTAATAATTTTTTGTCAGATGAATGGCCTGATAATGCGCCTGACAGCACACCTCATTCCAGATGAAATGTCTTATCAGGCTGAGCGTACACCCTTCACCCATTGTTTCTCCCATGAGGTGGCCTGAAAGACCGCTGTCGGTGAGCAGCCATACATCTCTGCCAATGCCTTCCGGATGACAGGCAATTTTTCGCACCAGAAAAATATTTTCCATTGCGCTTAAGTACTGACGTACTTTGCGGGCCGGGCCTGAAAAATGTGTTAATCCGGGCAGCTCACCATTTCGCAGCGCAACAGCCATCCTGTCCAGAATTAAAAAAGCAAAATCCGGATCAAACCCTTTTGGGAAGAAGCGTGCAAGGTCACGCAGGATGGTTGTTTCAAGCCAGGACTGCCAATATAACCTTCTTTGTTCTGCATCATGAATAAAAGCAGGAAATGGCATCCCGCCTGTGACGGAGGCGCGCGTGAGTTCTGCGCAATGAAAGCGAATGGTGTCTGCGGCCTTCTGGACATTGCGCCATGGACCCATGGGTCTGAAGGGTTTGTGATGCAGTTCTGCAAGGGTCATGGGTGAAAGTTCCACCAGCCCAATTCGGCCTGTCAGGCTTTCACGTATTCCGAGCTTTGATGAAAATGCAGTGGATCCTGTCAGAAACCATGACCCTGGGATGCGCTTTTGATCGACCTTCAGTTTGATGGCATCAAAAATTGGCGGTGCTTTTTGTATTTCATCAAGCACAACAGGCGGGGTCAGCTTTTCAAGAAACGGTCCGGGTGAGCGGTTTGCCTCATGGCGCAGGGCAAAATCATCGAAAGAAATCAGCTGTGCTGTTTTGAAAAGTGATGTGATCAGGGTGGTTTTACCGCCCTGGCGAATGCCGACCAGTCCGACCACAGGCCAAAGCTTCGAAAGTTTTTGAATCAGCCCGGCTGCAAAACGTTCTCTGAAATGGACCATTAGACTGCCCTATTTATTCAGACTATGTGATATTATTGCTTATAATAAACATAATTACAAGGTCGTTTATTATAGGCATTATTGGTTTTTTCGGCAGATAATGTGTTTATATCCCAGTTTAAGGCTTAGCTCGTTATTCCTGATATAATACGTCCCCGCTTCTGACTGAATTGACCCTTAAAAAATGAAAGAAATTATTGTTCGCGGTGCCCGCACCCATAATCTCAAAAATCTGAATCTGACGCTGCCACGGGATAAGTTGACTGTTATTACAGGCTTATCCGGATCCGGTAAGTCCTCGCTCGCCTTTGATACGCTGTACGCAGAAGGGCAGAGGCGGTATGTGGAGTCCCTCTCGGCCTATGCCCGGCAGTTTCTTTCCATGATGGAAAAGCCGGATGTGGATCATATTGAGGGCCTGTCCCCGGCAATTTCAATTGAGCAAAAATCCACCTCCCACAATCCCCGCTCCACGGTGGGAACGATCACAGAAATTTATGATTATCTGAGACTGTTGTTTGCGCGTGCCGGGCAGCCGGCCTGTCCTAAGCATGGGCATGTATTGGAAGCCCAGACGATCAGTCAGATGGTGGATACGGTGCTGGCATTGCCGGATGAGACGCGGCTGATGATTCTGGCGCCTGTCGTGACAGATCGCAAAGGCGAACACATTGATTTACTGCAGTCTCTGCGTGCGCAGGGGTATCTCCGGGTGCGGGTGGATGGAGAGGTCATGGAGCTTGATCCCCTGCCCACACTGGATAAAAGACGCCGGCATTCGGTCGAGGTTGTGGTGGATCGTCTGCGGGCCAAATCTGATTTCAGGCTGCGCTTTGCAGAATCTTTTGAAACGGCGCTCAGACTCTCAGACACGCATGTGATGCTGGCTTTTATGGATGAACCCGAACGTCCGCCCCTGGTTTTTTCAGCCAAATTTGCCTGTCCGGACTGTGGTTACAGTCTGTCTGAGCTGACGCCCCGTTTATTTTCTTTTAACAGTCCGGCAGGCGCCTGCCCGGAATGCGATGGTCTTGGGATCAGTCAGCATTTTGATCCTGATAAAGTGATCACCGATCCTGACAGTTCTCTCGCAGAAGGCGCGGTGCGTGGCTGGGACAGCCGGTATACCTACTATTCACAGCTGCTGGCTTCCCTTGCCAGACATTATCGGTTTGATCTGGATACTCCCTGGTCTAAGCTTCCCAAAAAAATCCGCCAGATTATTCTTTATGGCAGTGATGATGAGCTCATTCGTTTTCAGTACAAAAATGACGATGGCCGGAAATACTCAAGGACCGATGTGTTTGAAGGGGTCATCCCGAACATGCAGCGACGTTACCGGGAAACCACATCAGACCCGGTGCGTGAGGAGCTCAGCCGTTATCTGGCCAATCAGCTGTGCAAATCCTGCGGCGGATCACGTCTGTGTGAAGCGGCGCGGAATGTTTTTGTGGCAGCGACCACGCTGCCTGAGATTGTGAAACTGCCGGTGGGGCAGGCAAAAGATTTTTTTGAAAATCTGACGCTTCCAGGACAGCGTGCTGAAATTGTCGCCCGAATCCGGCGTGAACTGATTTCCCGTCTGAGTTTTCTCGTGAATGTGGGGCTGGATTATCTGAGTCTGGACAGAAGTGCTGAAACCCTTTCAGGTGGGGAGGCTCAGCGTATCCGTCTGGCGAGCCAGATTGGCGCAGGTCTTGTGGGGGTGATGTATATTCTGGATGAACCTTCCATCGGACTGCATCAGCGGGACAATGCAAGGCTGCTTGAAACGCTGCATCATCTGCGGGACACCGGCAACACCGTGATTGTCGTGGAGCACGATGAAGAAGCCATTTTAACATCAGACCATGTGCTGGATCTCGGGCCAGGTGCAGGCGTGCATGGCGGTGCAATCGTGGCGGAAGGAACGCCTCAGCAGATTATGGATAATCCAGATTCACTCACCGGACAGTATCTCTCCGGACAGCGCGCCATTGAAATTCCGAAAAAAAGAATCCCGGTTGATCCTGACAAAATGATTCATCTGACGGGTGCATCAGGCAATAATTTACGCTCGATTGATGTGGCGCTGCCGCTTGGTCTTTTGACCTGCGTGACCGGTGTGTCCGGTTCCGGTAAATCCACTCTGATCAACGACACACTGGCACCGCTTGCGGCACGGTTTTTAAATGGCGCCACGGTCCGTGAAGTGGCGCCTTATGTTTCCGTTGAAGGATTTGAGCATTTGGACAAAGTGGTTGAGATTGATCAAAGCCCAATTGGCCGGACACCGCGTTCGAATCCGGCAACCTACACGGGATTATTTACTGCAGTACGTGATCTTTTTGCAGGAACCCATGAAGCCCGCTCCCGGGGTTATTCACCGGGCCGTTTTAGTTTTAACGTGCGTGGCGGACGCTGTGAAGCCTGTCAGGGTGATGGTGTGATCCGCGTTGAAATGCATTTTCTGGCGGATGTGTATGTGACCTGTGATGTGTGCCAGGGGAAGCGTTACAACCGGGAAACCCTTGAAATCACCTACAAAGGCAAAAACATCGAACAGGTGCTTGCTATGACGGTGGAAGATGCAAGGGTATTCTTTGATCCGGTGCCGGGTATTGCCCGCAAACTGCAGACGCTGCTTGATGTGGGTTTGTCTTATCTTTGTCTGGGGCAGAGTGCCACAACCCTTTCAGGCGGTGAGGCACAGCGCATCAAACTGGCGAAGGAATTATCACGCAGAGACACCGGCCAGACACTTTACATTCTGGATGAGCCGACAACCGGGCTGCATTTTCAGGATATTGAACAGTTGCTGAAAGTGCTGCATCGTCTGCGGGATGCGGGGAATACCATTGTGGTGATTGAACATAATCTGGATGTGATTAAAACGGCGGACTGGATTGTGGATCTGGGTCCTGAGGGGGGATTTGGGGGTGGTCAGATTATTGCGGTGGGGACGCCTGAGGTGATTGCGAAGCATAAGACGTCTTATACGGGCGTTTTTTTGAAAAAGGTTCTTGCTAAAAAAGACATTCATTCCCGCGCGGAGATTTAATATTTCATCCCTTTAGAACTCTGTCATTCCCGCGAAGGCGGGGAACCCATCATCATCGAAGTGATTATTGCTGAATGGGTTCCCGCCTTCGCGGGAATGACAGAGGACGAGGGGATAACAGTTTCTGAAAATTTTGGAGAGTATTAAGCGATGTCTTCCCCCCCCCTCGATTTCCAGATCCAGGGCCCCGCAGGACTGCTGGAACTGCAGGCAGTCCCTGCAGAAAATCCCGGCGCGCCCCTTGCCGTTATCTGTCATCCCCATCCGCTGCATGGCGGCACCATGCAAAACAAAGTCGTCTCCACCCTGGTGCGCACTTTCAATGAGTGCGGCGCACACACCGTGCGTTTTAATTTCCGCGGTGTGGGACGCAGTGAAGGGCAGTATGATGACGGCCGTGGTGAACTGCAGGATCTGCTTGCAGTCGTTGCATGGGCGCGCGCCAAACACCCTGACAGTGTTTTATGGCTGGCGGGTTTTTCATTCGGCGGCTGGATTGCCATGAAAGGGGCTTTGCAGTTGCCGGCAGAACTGCTGGTGATGGTGGCCCCCCAGGTGTCGCGTCTGCTTCTGGAAAATGTTTCAGCCTTATCCTGTCGCTGGCTGCTGGTGCAGGGAGACCGGGATGAGGTGGTGTCGCCGAAAGATGTGTTCACCTGGGCTGCATGCCTGTCACATCCGCCTGAGCTGATTCGTTTTCCGGAAGCCGGTCATTTTTTTCATGGACAGCTCACTGAGCTGAGACTGCGGTTGGTTGATCAGATTCAAAAAGGTCAGATATGAAAAATTTCCCTCGCCATTTATCGGCTAAAATTGCAGAATTTTTAGACTATCCAGAAAAAGCTATTTTTTCAGGTATAAACCGCGATACGCAAAAAGTGTATCTGGATGATCTGGTGCAGTGTGAAAAGCAGCAGGAACAAAATGCGCGAAAAAGACGGGCTGATGCGATCTGTCCGCAGGCACCCAGGCGCCCAAAACGGCTTTTTTTTCAACCCCCCGCTGAAGAGGCGCCCACAGCCCTTCCATCTTCCCATCGTCGTCTGTTTATTTAAATGAGAACAATTCTCATTCAGGTTGACAGGTAGGGGGATTTCCCTTGATACTGCTGGTTTTTAGACAAGTCTTAATGAAGTGAGTGAAACATGCATCCTGGCGATATGAAGGCAGGACAGTGGGGTCGGATTGTGGCGCTGAATGGGTGTCCTTCCTCCTACCGCAATCGTCTGATTTCAATGGGATTATTGCCGGGGACTGTGTTTCAGGTGGTGCGTGTTGCGCCTTTGGGAGATCCGTTTGAAATGGCAGTGCGGGGGTCTTCTCTGATATTGCGCCAACAGGAAGCGGCCATTCTGAGCGTGGAGCCCACATGTCTAGGCTGACGGTGGCACTGGCTGGCAATCCGAATGCCGGGAAATCAACCCTCTTTAATGCGCTGACGGGGGCAAGACAGCGCGTGGGAAACTGGCCTGGGGTGACGGTTGAGCGGCGCACGGGTGTTTTCACTGAACAGGGTGTCCGGGTGGAAGTGGTGGATTTGCCTGGCACTTATGCGCTGTCGGATGAAGTGGATGCGGTTTCGATGGATGAGCAGGTGGCGTGCCAGTACCTGCTTTCGGGTGAGGCGGATCTTGTTGTTAACATTGTGGATGCGACGCATCTTGAGCGAAGTTTATATCTGACGGTACAGCTTCTTGAGCAGGGCATACCATTGATCGTCGTGGTGAACATGGTAGATCTCGCACAAAAGCGGGGTTTAAGCATTGATTTTGCAGCACTGAGCAAGGCACTGGGTTGTCCAGTCATGCCCCTGATGGCACGCCGAAAAACCGGCATGCCCAATTTAAAACAGGAGATCCTCCTGAATCTCCCCTCTCCCGGCGCGCTTTCAGCGCGGGGAGAGGGGCCGGGGGTGAAGGTGTCAACTGAGCACGAGGCTGCTTCTCCACCCTCACCCCCACCCCTCTCCCACACGTGGGAGAGGGGAGATATAGATGCAGTGAATGAAGACGCTGACATTCTGCGCGCCGATGCACGTTACCGGTTTATTCACGCGCAGGTTCAGCAGGCCGTCCGACAATCTTCAAAAGACCGCACGCTGACACGCGTGACTGACCGCATTGTGCTGAACCGTTTTCTCGGCATCCCCATTTTTTTGACCGTTATGTACGCCATGTTTTTTTTCGCCCTGAATCTGGGTGGTGTTTTTCAGGGATTTTTTGATATTGCGAGTGAAACAGTTTTTGTGGGCGGTGTGGCGGAAGGATTGCACGCCCTCGGTATGCCCGCTTTTGGCGTGGCATTGCTTGCCAACGGCGTGGGCAAAGGTATTCACACCACACTGACTTTTGTGCCGGTATTGGCGGCTTTGTTTTTCTTTCTGGCACTTCTTGAAGATTCCGGTTACATGGCCCGTGCCGCGTTTATCGTGGATCGTCTGATGCGATTTCTCGGATTGCCCGGCAAATCATTGGTGCCTGTGATTGTTGGATTTGGCTGCAACGTACCGGCTGTGATGGCAGCCCGCACCCTTGAGAATGAACGCGATCGTATTCTTACTGTCATGATGAGTCCCTTCGTGCCCTGTGGTGCGCGCCTTGCTATTTTCACGGTGTTTGTGGCGGCCTTTTTTCCAAAGGGTGGATCCAATGTGGTGTTTTGCCTCTATCTTGCCGGGATTGCAATGGCGATGCTGACGGGTTTTTTAATCCGAAAAACAGTGCTTTCAGGAGAGCCTGCACCGCTTGTGATGGAGCTGCCTGCGTGGCTGGTGCCGGATCCCAAAACATTGATCCTGCACACCTGGCAGCGTCTGCGGGGATTTGTGGTGCGTGCGGGGCGTTTAATTGTGCCGGTGTGTGTGTTGATTGGTGCGCTGAATGCCTTAAACATCGACGGCACGCTGAACACGGGTGAGGGTCATGTTCATTCAATTTTATCTGCGATGGGTCGGCTGCTGACGCCTATTTTTTCGCCGATGGGCCTGGATGCGGACAATTGGCCGGCGACAGTGGGGCTGGTGACAGGCGTGCTTGCCAAAGAAGTGGTGATTGGCACGCTGAATACGCTCTACAGTCAGGCCGGTCATCTGACAACAACGGTCACGCAATTTGATTTTTGGACAGGATGGCATGAGGCGGTTGCATCCATCTCCGCCAATTGGGCGGCGCTGTCCAGTGCCTTTACCAATCCGGTGCTGGCGGGTGCCCCCATTCAGTCTCTGTCCCAGTCGGTTTATGGCATCATGTATCAGCGTTTTCACGGTCAGATTGGTGCATTTGCTTATCTCCTGTTTGTGCTGCTGTATTTCCCGTGTGTCTCAACGCTCGCTGTGATGTGGCGGGAAGTGGGCCATCGCTGGACCCTGTTTTCTGTGTTCTGGTCGATGGGGGTGGCATATGCGGTCGCGGTATTGTTTTATCAGCTGGCGATGTTTTCCCTGCATCCTAGCGTGTCTTTGGGCTGGGTGGGTGCTGTCATCCTGTCAGGATTTTTGATGATCACTCTGATGCGGCATTCGATGCGGAGGCTTTTGGTATGAGTCTGTTCGGGATCCGGGACTATCTGTCTGAGTGCAGGATTGCAAGCCTGAGTGCGCTCGCCAAACATTTTCAGTGCGATGCGGATTTATTGCGGCAAATGCTGCGTCACTGGGTTCAAAAAGGCTGTGTGCGCTGTTTTACCAAAACGCCTGCCTGCGGCAGTCGCTGTGCGCAGTGCCCGGCGGGGGATGTGGAACTGTATGAATGGCTGATTCCTGAAGCAAACCGATGATCCCGCTGATTTAATTCATTCTGCCTTCATGTATGATGTGGAAGCAGAAGGGGAGAGGGTGAAATGGAATCGAAAAAAGTCAAATCGCTCATCAGGTTGCAGATAAAAGGCGGGGATGCGCGTCCCGGTGCATCGATCAGCCCTGAACTTGAAAAACACGGCGTGGATGTGGCGGCATTCTGTAAAGCATTTAATGCTGAAACCCATTCACCGGAGCGACAGGGAAAGAATCTTGGCGTTGAAGTGACTGTTTATGAAGACCATACGTTTTCATTTGTTATTATTACCCCCCTGCCATTTGATTCTCCCGAAAAAGCCGCAGCTTACTTCTCTGAAGATCGTTTTACACTCACCTCGGTTGAATATTATTATCTGTTGCAGCGTTATGCAGCCACACTGACCATCTGGAATGCCCGCAATCTGAACGTGCCTTCCCTGCTTAAACCCATTGAATTAAAAGACTTAAATCCATTTTTTGCAGTCTATGACCGGGATTGCTGCATTGTGGTGGCACCCAGGAGCTTATATGACTTAAACCGCACAGAGGGTCATGCCATACAGGCGGCGCATAGCCTTGTTTACTATGCCATTACGCAAAAAGGCTGGGATAAACTCGAGCTCACAGGCTTGGATACCATGGTAAGCCGGGGATTGGTTACAACAATGCTGATGGGTGCGACAGCGCTTCGCAGCAATATCACTGAAAAAGAAGAAAAAATTGCTGAATCTATTCGTCAGGCTGCGCCTGCGTGGCTGAAACCCTCGGGGGGTCCTCGTCAAACACCGGGCCAATAATCAGCAATTTAAACAGTTTCAGTTTATAATATGAACAGAATGCGCTCAATCTGTGGAGGCGTTTATGCCGGCGGGTGTTGAAGAAAAAGTTGAGGTCAATAAGCTGTTCACCGAGCTTCGGCAGATGATGAGGCAGACGCCTGCCGAAGTCGACAAAGAAAATAATCTTCTAAACAACCCCTCCAGAAATCTGATCAGTGAAGCCAATGATCTGGGAGCCCGTCTTCGGGATGCAGAGGTCAACAATGCAGACGGTGTGGTTGATGCGTTTAAGCATTCTGTTGCAGTGGCACTGGATTCAGAACCGGATGAAACCAAGGCATACAAAGATCTGAATGATGCCCTTAAAAAATTGAAGGATGATTTGTTGAAAAATATGGTGCCAGACGCTGCACCTGCAGCTGAAAAAGAGGCTGCCAAAGCAAGGCTGGATGGACTGCTTGGTGAAAATTTTAAATCGGCTGACAACCTTGTCAAAACCTCCGAAGAAACACTTTCCTTTCACAAAGAATGGCTCAGCGATTTAAATATCCGGGCTGCTGCTCAGAGAATGCCTGCTGAAGGACAGCTGCCAAAACTTAATTCAGAAAGAGAAAGAGATTATCACCGGCTCAAAATAGAAAAAAATCATCTCAAAGAAGCCGATAAAGCACTTGAGAAAATCAGACGCGCACATCCTGCAAAAATTCACAGTCAAATGCTGGCGCTGCAGGAGAATTTTCACAGTGCGACCCAGGGGATGGATCCGAAATCGGATGATTATCAAACCCATGTCAAAAATTTCAATGCAGAATCGGCCAAATTGAATGTGGAATCGTCTCCTGAGTATCAGGCGGCCTTAAACACAGTCATTACAGCGAATATGGCAGTGCGTCGTGCAGAAATTGCCGCAGAAACCCCCATGAGTGTTCCGCGGGATCCGAACGCGGTGACTTATATTGCGCCTGAGGAAGCGTCTGGAAGGCTGGGGCGGGCCTGGGAGGATTTCAAAGCAGGGGCTGTGGATTTTGCCAAAGAACATCTGCCTTTGACTGATTCTCTCACCCGGTCACAGAGAAAAAATATTGTCTGGGAAGTGGATGACTATCTTCCGAAGGCATGGGAAAAGCGTCCGGATGAAAAATTAAATCTGGGTGCGCGCCTCTCCATTTCCAATAAAGCTGCGAATGAATTCTTTGATAACCGTGCAGATACAGCGCTTGAAGCCCGAATCCGTGCTATTCGCGACAAGGTGACAGAACGGCGCGGGCAGGGAGCCAGCTGTCATTTTAAAAATAAAACCTGGCCTGATCTCATGATCTCAGTAAGCCCTGAAGGCAACTGCAGTGTCATGGGGAAAAAAGGCGGTTTTCTTTTTAATCAGGATACGATGGACCGAAAAAATTCTTTTGGTGCGCTTTATGATTTTATGGAAATGCTCCATACCGCAATGGGCAATCCGCTTGGGCCAAAGAATGCACTGCTGATTTATCTTGAAATCCCAGATCAGCAGCGGGGCGGGCCTTACGAAATCAAGAACTCTGATCTGAATGATCTTCGCACCGGACTGCTTGCAGGTTTCGCCCGCGGCATGAACGGCAATCCTCACTACCAAACCCGCCTGGATGATGCCACGGTCAGGGCACTTGAGCACCAGATCGAACTCAGAGCCGCCAAACAGTGGGGCATTATGGGCGGGTTGGGAGGAGACTCCCGCGCCATAGAAAAAATCAAGGAAGTGCTCGCATTAAACGACCGACTGAAGAATGAGTACAAAGAGAAATATGAAAAAACAGCAAAGCAGGATCAGGCAGCAGATGAGGGGTTGAAGAACCAAACACCTCCTGCAGACTTAAAAGATGAGTTGCTGAAACTTGAAACCCCTGCCGACAATAAAAAACCACCGATACCTGACTCCTCTGAAGCGGGTGGTGGTGGACTCAGTGAAGAGAAAGCTGAGCTGAAAGACCAGGTGGCACCGATTACAGGCTGGAGACAGAATTGTGCTTTTGAAGCTTTTGCCCGGTTTATTTTGAGTAATCAGGATGCATTTCTGCCGGCGGTGCAGGATAAAATATTAAATACCTTCAATGATTTTTATGCAGGCGACAATGATCTTTTAAAGGTGAAAAGTTATCGTTCGCTGGTGGATAAATTAAATGAGATGCGTTCTTCAGATGCAGAGCATGTGCTGGGGGTTGCGCTGCGTGACTCATTCACGAAAATTGATGCATTTAAGGGATTTCTTATCGGAGATGCTGATGCGATGCCGGTTAATATTATGCAGGCCTTGGGTAAAGAATTTCAGGTCAATATTGAGCATTATGAAGGTATTAAAGATGAAAAAAATGAATATGTACATGTAGAGCGCAAACCATTTAATGATATTGATTATGTGGATGATGATCCACAGGCTACGATGAAAGTTGTTTTTATTGAAGGTCGGGCCAAGGATGTGGGTCATTTTGAATTAATTGTAGAAAACCCAGGTATGCTCGAGAAATCGAAGAGAGATTTTGATTCGCCTGAGCCAAGTATAATTGCCGATGCAATGGAACCAAATGCGCTGGCTGACGGTAGTTTTAAAAAAGCGGTTTTGTACGACATTTATAAAGATGCACTGACAGAGGATAGGGCGGATGCAATTGATGCCATAGGTAGGCCTGCACCGGAAATGCCGCATATGTGAAGTCTGTATCTTTGCATTGTTCCCGTTGATTTTCTCATTTACAATTCATCCCGGTTTGGGACTGAAGGTAATTTATGCGTAAAAAACTGATTGCCGGCAACTGGAAAATGCACGGCACACTGGCCAGTGTCTCTGCGCTCAGTCATGTGCTTCTTCAGAGTGTCTCATCCACAGGTGATACTAGTCTGGTGGTTTTTCCAACCAGCATTCATTTGCAGAGCGTGAGTGAAATCCTGAAAGATTCCCCCATCGCCTTCGGCGCACAAAATTTTTATCCCGAAGACAGCGGTGCTTTTACCGGCGAAATTTCAGCCCCCATGATTCATGAACTCGGATGCCGCTACGTACTGGTGGGTCACTCCGAACGCCGACAGTTATTTGGCGAGAGTGACAACCTGATCGCCAAAAAATTTCTTGCAGCACAGACAGCAGGCCTCACGCCCATTCTCTGTGTGGGCGAAACCCGTGAAGAGCGGGAGACGGAACAGACAGAGCAGATCATCCGTGATCAACTGGCATTTGTGCTGGCTGAGGTGGGCCTTGCTGCCTTTGAAAACTGTGTGATTGCTTATGAACCGGTCTGGGCGATTGGGACAGGATTGACGGCTACACCCGATCAGGCACAGGCAGTCCATCTGTTTATCCGGCATTGGCTCAGCCGTCACAATGAGCGCATCGCTCAGAAAGTCCAGATTTTGTACGGCGGCAGCGTTAAATCGGTCAATGCCGGATCACTTTTTGCGATGCCAGACATCGATGGCGCACTGGTTGGGGGCGCTTCACTTTTAGCAGAAGAATTTTTGGCAATTTGCAAAGCGGCAGGGTAGAATGCGCGAGCTTTCACGTTAGGCGGAGATGGAATGTATCAATTTGTACTCATCATGCACATTATTGCAGCGATTTGCATCATCGTGCTTGTGCTTGTGCAACAGGGAAAGGGTGCAACAGTCGGTGCCAGTTTTGGTGCGGGTGCATCGCAGACGATTTTTGGCAGCCGTGGCGCCGGATCTTTCCTACTCAAGCTGACACTCGGTTTTGTACTGATGTTTTTTGGCACCAGTATTGCGCTGAACTGGTTGAGTGCGCATGCCGTGAAGCAGGATCAGGTGCAGGGCAGTCAATTGCCTGCCGGTCTTTTGATACCGGAGCCTGTGCCGACAGCACCTTTACAGCCGCAGTCACTTCCGGAAGCAGGGCTGTCTTCTGAGCAGACGAATGTGCCTGCTGCGAGCATTCCGCCTTTGTCGCCGACGGCTGCTGTGCCAGCATCTGTCATGCAGTCAACGCCTGCAGCGGAATCTGCTGTTAAACCAGCGGCCGTCAAAAAGATGCAGACGAGCGCTCCAAAAGTGATTAAAAAGCATCATCCGAAAAAGAAACATATTAAAAAGCTTCATCAGAATAACGGATAACAACTTAAAGATCAGCCGAAGTGGTGAAACTGGTAGACACGCCATCTTGAGGGGGTGGTGGCGCAAGCCGTGTGGGTTCGAGTCCCACCTTCGGCACCAATTGGAGTGTAGACACCGGTGTTGCAAAATTATTTGCCTGTATTGATTTTCATGGTAATTGGCACCGCAATCGGCGTTGCTATGCCATGTCTGGGATGGCTCCTCGGCCCCAAACATGCCGCCCCTGCAAAAAATTCTCCGTATGAATGCGGCTTCGAAACATTTGGCGATGCCCGCACACCGTTTGATGTTCGTTACTATCTGGTTGCGATTCTTTTTATCATCTTTGATCTTGAAACGGCTTTTCTGGTGCCCTGGGCAGTCGTTTTTCGCAGTATTGGTTGGTTTGGACTGGCGGCCATGGGTATTTTCCTGGGTCTTTTGGTCGTGGGCTTCATTTATGAATGGAAAATGGGGGCACTGGAGTGGGAATAGCCGGACTCAAAGATGATGGGTTTTTGCTGACCTCATTGGATAAACTCGTGGCCTGGGCCCAAACCGGCTCCCTTTGGCCGATGACGTTTGGTCTTGCCTGTTGCGCGGTTGAGATGATGCATGCGGGCGCCTCCCGTTATGATCTGGATCGTTTCGGCACGATTTTCCGTCCTTCTCCACGCCAGTCCGATGTGATGATTGTGGCAGGCACGCTCTGCAATAAAATGGCACCCGCATTGCGACGGGTATATGACCAGATGGCGGAACCCCGCTGGGTTATTTCCATGGGTTCGTGTGCCAATGGCGGGGGCTATTATCATTATTCGTATTCGGTTGTGCGGGGTTGTGACCGTATTGTACCGGTTGATATTTATGTACCAGGTTGTCCGCCGACAGCTGAGGCGCTGCTGTATGGTGTGATTCAGTTACAAAATAAAATTCGACGACGACGGGTGATTGAACGGTGAGCGATATCACACATTTGCAGCAGCAGCTGACGACGCGTTTTAGCGACACGCTTTACAGTCTGCAGAGCGCAGGGGATGAGCTGACACTGGAGCTGATGCCGGAGGTTCTGCTGTCTGTTTGTCGCGCCCTGCGGGATGAAAAAGAATTTCTGTTTGATATGTTGATTGATGTCTGCGGGGTTGATTATCTGCATTATGGCCTTGCGGAATGGGAAACAGCAGATGCGAGCGCCAAAGGATTTGAACGTGGCGTGGACCGATCTCTGATGGCAAGTGCCACGCGCACAGAAAAACGTTTTGCTGTGGTGCTGCATCTTTTGTCGATTCCCTTTAATCGTCGGCTGCGTCTGCGGGTCTGGCTTCCTGAAGCGGCTCCCACCCTGCCGTCTGTTTCAGATATCTGGCCTTCTGCAAACTGGTTTGAGCGTGAGGCATTTGATCTTTATGGTGTGATGTTCACAGGCCATCCTGATTTGCGCCGCCTCCTGACTGACTATGGTTTTATAGGCCATCCTTTCCGCAAGGATTTTCCCCTGAGCGGCCGTGTTGAGGTGCGGTATGATGCAGCACGTCAGCAGGTCATCAATGAACCTGTGAGTATTGTTCCCCGTGTTCTTGAACCCAAAGTTATCCGGCGCAATCCTGCCTCGAAGGAGCCATCATGACGGGAAGTGCGCCTGAAATTCGCAATTACACATTTAATTTTGGTCCTCAGCATCCTGCGGCCCACGGTGTTTTGCGTCTGATTCTTGAAGTGGACGGCGAAACCGTGGTGCGTGCCGATCCACACATTGGTCTTTTGCACCGTGCGACTGAAAAACTAGCTGAAACCAAACCGTATCTGCACAACATTGGCTATATGGACAGACTCGACTACGTGTCGATGATGTCCAATGAACATGGCTATGTGCTTGCCATTGAAAAATTACTCGGTGTTGAAGTGCCTTTGCGTGCGCAGTACATCCGCGTGCTTTTTGATGAAATCACCCGTGTCTTAAATCATCTGCTGTGGCTGGGCGCGCATGGGCTGGACATTGGTGCGATGTCCGTCTTTTTGTATTGTTTCCGTGAACGGGAAGATCTGCTGGACTGCTATGAAGCAGTTTCAGGCGCCAGAATGCATGCGACTTATTATCGTCCGGGCGGCGTCAACCGCGATTTGCCGGATCAAATGCCGCAGTATAAACCTTCACGCTGGCACAACGAAAAAGCCGTTGCCAAAATGAATGAATCCCGCCAGGGTTCTCTGCTGGATTTTATCGAAAATTTTGTGGCACGTTTTCCGGCGCGTATTGATGAGTATGAAACACTGCTGACAGACAACCGCATCTGGAAACAGCGGACGGTTGATATTGGTATTGTCTCGCCTGAACGGGCGATTGCACTGGGCTTAACAGGTCCCATGCTGCGCGGCTCCGGAGTTGAATGGGATCTCAGACGCAAACAACCCTACGAAGTGTATGATCGCCTTGATTTTGAGGTGCCGGTGGGTGTGAACGGCGACTGTTATGACCGCTACCTGGTGCGGGTTGAAGAATTGCGGCAATCCAACCGGATTATTCAGCAGTGCGTGAACTGGCTGCGCGCCAATCCCGGTCCTGTGATGACCTCCGACCATAAAATTGCACCGCCAAAACGCGTGGATATGAAAGAAGGCATGGAATCTCTGATTCATCATTTCAAACTGATGACGGAAGGATTTTGTCTGCCGGTGGGTGAGGCATATGCAGCGGTTGAGCATCCCAAAGGTGAGTTTGGTGTGTATCTGGTATCGGATGGCGCCAATAAACCGTACCGGCTTAAAATCCGTGCTGCAGGATTTCCGCATCTGGCGGCCCTCGAAGAACTGGTGAAGGGTCACATGATTGCCGATGTGGTTGCTGTTTTGTCGAGTCTGGATATTGTTTTTGGAGAGATTGACCGCTGATGGCTGAAGTCACTGAACATTTGCTTTCTGAAGAAGTGCGCCGGCAGGTCGATCAATG
>Ga0206941_10019_pt1 | contig 47636 bp, 55 predicted proteins | sample Alteio_BWOrgHeat_9_FD_153251 | JGI IMG/M metagenome (GOLD analysis project Ga0206941, IMG submission 153251) | Enriched cells from forest soil in Barre Woods Harvard Forest LTER site, Petersham, Massachusetts, United States -... | ecosystem: Environmental > Terrestrial > Soil > Temperate forest >...
CTTTGCTTTTCACCAAATCGGAAAAACTAGAATCCGTGATGACATCAGCAGATAGCAATGATGAATACAATAATGGCAATACAACCCATGCAGATACACGCATAACACTCTACCTTATTCAGTTTTGAGGAATTGTTAGACGTAGATTTTCAGATTTTTTTGGAATTGACAAGAAAGTTCAAACAGCAGACCTCGCACACTTTCAAATAAAGGAGAGGTATGTTAACAAACCGAACTATTTAATTATTGGAAACGCCTTGAAGTTGAATAGAGAAGTATGTGAAGGAAGCGCCAGAAGACAGAACAAGAATCATATTGGGATTCGAACCTATAGGTCCAGGCCCCGTGAGAGTTGAAGTTTTGAACCCTTTATTGTTATCGCTCAAAACATCAGTGCTTGTATTGATACTACTGGTTCCCGAAGACATAATAGTCTGAAGTTGTGAAATCGTAAGTACAGTTCCTGTGCTCACCCCATAAGTGTCTCCGACAAGTTTATATGTAATGCTTGTCAATGGAATAGCACCCGTATCACTTGAAGATAATGCACAAGATCCTGTTGTTCCCATTGCATAAGAACAGTAAAGATTAAAAACAAACTGCCCTGCACCACTGGTATTCAAACCACTAAACACCATAGGAGCTACACTACCCGTTGCAGCAGGACTTCCGTTCGTACTGAGCACAAAGTTCGGAGCTTCGGTTCCAGACATAGCAACGGACTGAGACTGAGTGAATGCAGAGGAATTGAGAGTCTGCGTAGCACCCGCGTTTTCCTGATAGAATCCGTATGCAACAGTGTCTCCAGAACTGACTCCAGATTGTGTAAATTGGTTATTAACCTTCACTAGAAAAGTATCATTAGCATTGCTTTGGTTCACAAAAGTTGCAGTATCATTAGCCAACCAGGTTGTAAAAGTAGAACCGGTTTTAGGAATGTAAGTATTCGTGTTGTAAACAAATGAGTTCAATTTCAATAAACAACTTTTATCCCCCGAATAAACTTTAACACTTGTAGATGTAACAGTTCCTGTAAGTGAAGATCCACATCCTGCTAAAGCCATATTGTAGGATGTTGCTGAAACGAGATCTAAACCACCACCCACAAGACCGAGAGAATTTGAATTGTTATCTGTAAGTTTAAGATTTGAATTAGCTGCAACTGCAAGACTTGCATCCGGTCTGAAATTTACGGGAATTTCCACAACATTTTCCCCACGAGGTTCTGGAGGTGCTCCTTCCTGTCCACATTGGGCTAGGCAAAAGCCCAAACCCAAATAAGAGATTCCGATGGAGACTAGTAATTTTTTTTGTCGGATCATAAAGTTTACCTCGAAAATCGTGAGACCTAAAGAAACGTTGCTCTATTAGGTCTCAAAGAACTCTTCGGCAAACACCCGGATTACTTAATAAGATCTTTAGTTTTTTTCATATCACCAAGATTCGATTGGTATATTTCTGCCATAGGAAATTACGGTTCATGAGATAATAGAACGTATAATTGTCTATTCAGGGAATTTGTATTTTGCAAAGGTGAGCTTATCTATGAAGTTGTACAATATTATAGACAACTATGGACGTTACAGATACCAAGAGGCACCAGATCAAGGATTTCGTCGACGGGTGCTTGTCTATGTCTCAATTGCATTGGCTTTCATTCTTTTGATTGCAATTCCAATTCGACACTTTAGCTCACCTTTACCCACGAAATCATGGATTGCAAGTCTCTTTGTATTTTTTATTTTTGCAATAACACCCCTCTTTGCTAGGAGATTTTCCAATATACAGATTGCATCTGCTCCTGCGCTTTTAGGAATTTCTTTGCTTGTTTTATGTTCAGGATTATTCAATGGTGGACTGAGAGCACCTGTAGTTGCACTCCTACCTCTTCTTCCTCTTCTCTGCTGTTTTTTTGGTGGAATCCGTTTTGGGATCTTGGGAATTGGCTTGAATCTCTTTATTCTATATGCACTTTACATGTTGGAAGGTTCTGTTTGGATGGACGCCCTGAACGACCCTTCTAATTTTGGTCGCAACGAATGCATAGTCCTCAGTTTTGTATCTATGGCTTCTTATCTTTTCGGGGTATTTTACGAAACAAGTCGAAAGGCTGCGGAACGACGTCTTTTAGAGAGCGCAAAGCTTGCAAGCCTCGGTGCAATGGCAGGTAATGTGTGTCACGAGATCAACAATCCTCTTACAGTTATTATAATCAATTCAAAAATTTTAACTTCACAAGTAGAAACTAAAACCTTTAGCAGTCAGGATGTGATTGAAAGATGCGATCGGATTTCACAGACAGCTAACCGCATAGCAAATATAGTTCATAGTCTCCAACTCTATGCTGGGAATGAAAGCGAGGATGCAAAGGAAAGTGTTGATCTTAAGTCGATCATTGATAGTTCGCTGCTTCTCTGTGGGCAATCATTCAAAACGAAAGAAGTGTATGTAAAACAAAATTCTGTACCTGCTGACCTATATATTAAAGCTAATCGATCGCAAGTAAGTCAAGTCTTGTTAAGTCTTTTTGCAAATGCTTTTGAGGCTGCAACGACAAGCAAAGAAAAATGGATCGAAATATTCGCAAAAAAAGCAGGAGACTCCGTTCAACTCACAATTACAGACTCTGGACCAGGCATTCCCAAACACCTTCAAGAAAAATTATTTACACCTTTCTTCACAACCAAACCTACCGGAAATGGAATCGGGCTTGGCCTCAGCACTTGCACAAGGATCATGCAAGGACACAACGGAGACCTTAGATTTGATCCACAGTCTCCGCATACCCGCTTTGTATTACATTTTCCCTTAGTATGAAGTTCAGTGATTTGATCAAGTATATAAAGACGTCAATTCCAAGGACATGCTGCTTGTTTGAACTCGGGTAGTCCACTAAGCACTATGTCTTTTTCTTGTCGAGTGGGTATGAAAACAGCAATGTTCCCTTCATCATAACCCAGGCGTCCTACTGCTTTTTTCAAAACACCTCCTTCACCCCGTAGTACTTTTCTGTGAAAACATTTATTGCTTCGGTTGTAGTTACGAAGATCCCTCACAAAACCTACTCGACTGTCATCCACATTGGGTGTCTCATCCCACGAACGTGTCATAGCAAGGAAGATGTTTATATTTTGGAATTGAATGTAATTGTTTTCATGAAGAGAATTTCCTAAAAGAGTATAGTCCCCTTCTATTCTCACACACTGTTGAAACCAATTTTCTGAATCGAAATTCACATCGCTCATACTTACTGTTTCTGCTTCCGTGCACAGAGGAACTTTATCGAGTTTGCTTCCTTGTAAAATTTTTCCTGAATCAGATTTATGGCTAAGGCTAATTTTAGATTTGTTGTCAGAAGATTTAGCAATACGGAAACTTAAAACCAAAGGAAGATGATCCGAGTAACCTTTTCCTACATGAACAGTGAAATCTTCTCTTTTTCGCGTTTGCCAACGGAAAGGTGTTCCATCGGAATTAAGAAGTTTTCGTGCAGGTTTTCCAGTCTGACCGACCACATGAAAAGACTGATCTATATATTGAATTCCGTTTTTCAAGTAAAATTCATCGGAAATAAGCACAGCAGAAAGTGTTTGTCTTTCGCCTCTATAACTGGTTTCCCAACGGTCGTCTTCGGGAACTTCGTACCAGGTATTATATAAATTCGATGTCTTATCCCGAAGCATTGTGGATTCATCTCCAGATGCGAGCACAAGAATGGGATCTTCTGTATAAGAAGAATTCAAATCACCAAGTACTATGACACGAGTTTCGGGATTGGATTTACGCTCTTCTTCTATTCTACGTTTTAATGTTTTAGCTATTTGAATGCGGGTCTTTTCCGTTTTGCGACCTCCCATTTTTGATTTCCAATGGTTGTTGAAGATGAGCATGCGGTTTTCACCCTCTTTGTATTCCACAACCTGAATATCTCTCGCAGAGGTAGAAAACGGTTCATCTTCAAACTCTATATTGACACTGGGAGCTTCTGTAACTTTAAGCTTACTAATGATAGCTTGCGTAACCGCAACGGGATTTTTCTTGTTTTGCGCTCCGAGAATAAAATAGTGGTAACCCATCTTTTCGAATTCCTCACGCAGCACCAATTTGCTGCCATGCATATCAAAAACATGAGATTCGTTTCCTGCGCTTTCAATCTCTTGCAACGCTAGTATTTCGGGTTCGCCTGCTAATTTAATAACTTCAACAAGGTGTCGAATCTTTGCATCGAGAACTTCGGGTGAATACCAATTTGAAGTGTCTATAGCGTAATCTTTATACTGAAGAGGACGGTTCCCGACTGAATCTCTATCATCGGGAGAAAGGGAATCCAGAAATTTTCTCCATACGACATTTGTGTTGTCAGGTTCATCATCCCAAAGATTTTCGACATTGTAGGAAAGAACATGAAACGTCTCAGCTGCGAGAGCATACGTTGAAGCGGATAGACACAGACCGATCCTGAGTGCTAAACCGAATCGTTTTAGCATACTGCTGCTCCTTGTTGTAGGCGTTTGATTTTTTCAATACTATCTGAAGGTGTGAACTTTGCGAAATGCTTTCCTATGTATATATAAGCGCCAAATCGTCATACTAAGTTCTGCTTTGCTATATTTTATAGCTCTGCTAAGGTGAAAGGTCTCCTCATGTGTTTTTTTGCGATGAAACACACCTTCTAAGTTACTACGATAAATAAAGAAGTCTTTGTTTGGTAAAATTAAGATTCGTTTTTACGAGACTCGGCAAACAAATAATTTTCGATCAAAAGAATGGACAGTGCTGGGTTTTATACAGGAAGGAGCTTTTAAATTCTTCATTCACAGTTTCCCAATCATTTGTAGTAGCAAACATTTCAGGACTTCGTAGCTTTCTATCTTGGTCCATTCTTAAAGTTGTTTTCATAACAACGGGATATAAATCTTTAATACCATTCTCACCTGGTTTGAAGTCTGCCAGAAACTGAGGGAATTTTTTTTGCATTGCTAAAAATGTTGTTAAATTCATAGCGTGAATATCGATGTTTTTTAATACTCGAAACGCTGCTTCACCGTCTTTCGTAGTAGTAGACTGACGCATAAGAGCAATTTCCGGGGACATAAACATAGGAGTGCATTGATTTACATTTTTTTGCCAGACAAGAAGGCTTTTTATTGTTGGTTTTTTTGTCGTAGGGTCTATGACAAGTTCTTTGTATTCGTTTTTTTCACTTATTAAAACAATGCGACTGAATCCGAAATCTATAAAACTTGCTTGTTGATGATTCGCATCAAGTATTGCATTTTCCGGCTTAATATCTCCATGAAAAAACGACATTTGAAATTTTTGTCCACCGAATTTTATCGGAATACCTTTTTGGTAAATTGTAAGTTGATTCTGTAACTGCATTGTCAGCGTTTCCATACTCTGACCATTCACTTCCCTCTTTCCTGTAATTTTGTCGTTAAGCTCTCCTCCTGGTTTAAGTTCACTGATCGTTATAAAATCCCCGTCTTTTGTTAGACTAGATAACTCCGTGCCTATAAAACCAGCGTCAGGATATGCTAGAGCAAATTCATTTTGAACAAGAAAATTCGCTCGCTCACGCATAACTCTGCTTTCAAATTCAGCAGCATTCTGGTCACCTCTTGGCTCCTTTCTAACAGCATATTGTTTTCCGTCCGCAAGCGTGATTTTGTAAACACTTGCATAAGCCCCTTTTCCAAGTAAATTGTCATCAGTGAGCTGATCTGCTATACCTAGTTTTTCATATAGAGCTGCTTCATCTTTGTTTCCAGCAATTCGCTTTTCCAAAGAAAGACTTCTCACAGATTTGAAACTATCTGCAGCGATCACTTTTTTGGGGGCTTTTATATTGACCGGCTCATACTCAATGGTAGGTTTTATTTCACCCTTAGAAATATCATCGGCAGTGATATCAACCTTTTCCTTCTTAGTTCCAGAAACATAGTTTACGAATTTATCCCATAGACTGCCGCGCACCCCCAATCCTTCTGCAACAAGATCCAAACCTCTTTCGTTGAAATACTCTGCAAAACTTCCCCCGATTTCCTGATTTGCAATTTCAATAGTGATAGCATTTTCCGTCTCGCAATAGCGGAAGTCACCGACCTTAGTAGTTTCGCTTAGACCTGTCGTAGGTGCATCCGTGAAGGAAGAAATAAGCACCAAACGACTTTCATTGGAAGCCATAAGCAAAGAATAAATGCCAACATTAAAGCAAGATGCTTGGCCTTCTGTTTTTTTTGAGAGATTATATAAAGAACCATCTGTGCGAAAATCGACTATGCTAATACCCAACGATTCTGCTTCATCGAATTGACTCATTTTCAAAAAAGACAAAGGCGATTGGGAGCTCTGAAAATTCGAATAAGTAATTTTGAACGATTCCGATTCATTATCCGAATCAAGTTTCAGTGTTAGCAATTTTGTCTGATTGCTTGCACCAACAAGTTGAAGATTGGATGGGGATGATTCTGCAGACCCTTGCTTTGTTTTACAATCTGTTAGCAACGTTAAAAAAAAGAAAAGAACAATCCAAATAGATTTATTGAAAATGAACTGCATAAGATCTTCTCAACTCCCTTAAATAGTTGCTAGATTCTTCGGAAGTCCTTTGCTAAAGTCTTAACGATTTTTTCTATTTTATAGACATTACAGATACTTAAGGCATTTGTGCAAAAAAGCTACGAAGTTTTAAATTTAAAAATCCCCGGCTCTAAAAGCATAAGCAACAGAGCCATACTACTCGCAAGCCTTGCGAAAGGTTCTTCGCATTTACAGGGAATACTACGTTCCGAAGACACAAGTTGGATGATTAGAATCTGTCGCCAACTCGGTGCTCACATTCAGGACTTAGATGATGAAAACTTACTTATCGAAGGAGTCGACGGACGTTTTCAAGAATGTTCGGAAGAACTGTATGTAGGCAATGCAGGAACCTGTGCGCGTTTCCTCTGCGCTGCTCTTCTAAGAGGAAGAGGAACGTACACCTTGCGAGGCAATGCTCGTATGCATGAACGTCCCATTGCAGATTTGATTGCAGTTCTGAGAAAGTGGGGAGCACAGATAGAGTGTTTAGAAAAAGACGGATGTCTTCCCCTAAAAATACATTCTCTCGAAAGCTTATCCGGTGGGCATATAGAAGTTCCTGCAAATATCAGTTCGCAATTCCTCAGTGCTTTACTGATGCTTGCACCGTTTTCTACTCAAGATGTGCAGATCACAGTTCCCGGTAACTTCGTTTCTTCCTCTTATGTTGCAATGACCTATTCCATGATGAAAATGTTCGGAATCCAAATCTCGAATCCGAAAAAATCTCAGTTTTTAATTCCTGCAAATCAATCTTACTCTGCTCGAAATTTCAAAATTCCGGGAGATGCTTCATCCGCTTCTTATTTTTTTGCACTTGCTGCTATCACCGGTTCGCAAATTCAAGTTGATAATCTCGAAGAAAATCCAATTCAAAGCGATTTGCAATTCGTGAACCTTCTCCAGCTCATGGGTTGTGAAGTAGAATGCGAGGGGAGCAGAGTCCGTGTTTTAGGTAAACAGCAGCTAAGAAGTATAAGCGTTGATATGAATGATATAAGCGATATGGTTCCTTCGCTTGCGATTGTTGCGATGTGTGCGGAAGGTGTTACTAATATTTACAACGTTGCTCATATTCGAAACAAGGAATGCGATCGTATCACTGCGTTGTGCAAAGAACTGCGTAAACTCGGAGCAAAAGTAACAGAATACTCCGACGGACTTAGCATCACAGCTCCTGAGCAAATTACTAAAGAAGACGTGCTTATAAACACCTACGACGACCACCGTATTGCCATGTCCTTTGCTATACTTGCAAAACGTTTTCCAAGTATTCGTTTGGAAAATCCAGACTGTGTGAAAAAAACATATCCTGGTTTTTTTGCAGATCTGGCCCTAGCAAATTGCCCTATTTTTGTAGATGACAATGAACTAGCTTAACACTCTGGAATATTAACTGCGAGACCTCCCCGAGAAGTTTCTTTGTATTTAGTCTTCATATCCGCTCCAGTCTGCATCATCGTTTTCATAACAGCATCTAAAGAAACATAATGAGTTCCATCTGCGTACATCGCAATACGTGCTGCATTAATTGCTTTCACCGCACCCATAGCATTGCGTTCTATACACGGAATCTGTACAAGCCCACCAATGGGATCACAGGTAAGACCAAGGTTGTGTTCCATCCCAATCTCTGCAGCCTGTTCTATCTGCGCATTACTTGCACCAAATGCTGCTGCAAGCCCTCCTGCTGCCATAGAACACGCAACACCCACTTCTCCCTGACATCCAACCTCTGCACCTGAAATCGATGCATTTTTTGCGTATAGAATTCCAATGGCTCCTGAACTCAGCAAAAAACGTCGTATGCCCTCCTGATTTGCATCTTTGGAAAACACTTTATAATACTTAATCAAAGCAGGAATAATACCAGCTGCACCATTCGTCGGTGCGGTTACTATTTTAGAAGCACTTGCGTTTTCTTCATTCACAGCAAGAGCATAAAGATTGACCCAGTCCAATGCAGAAAGTTCGTCCTTCGCATTAAAAGTACGACGGTGAAGCTGCTCCGAAAGCTCTTTCGCTCTCCTACGCACCTTCAATCGTCCCGGTAGAAAACCTCCTCTCTTGCAACCCCTCTCTATACACTCCTCCATCATCTGCCAGATAAAATCCAACTTTGCATAAATCTCACTTTCACTACGCAGAACCCTCTCATTCGCAATCATAATCTCATGAATGCTCATCTTATGCTGATGCCCTATCTTGAGAAGATCTTCTGCAGAGTGAAACATATAAGGAAATTCAACATCTTTTTGTTTTTGCAAAGGAGCAGACATTTCCACTTCGCTTCGAACATGACCTCCACCAATAGAATAATAGGTTTCAGAACAAAGCAAATGCTTATCCTTATCAAATGCTTTGAAAACCATTCCATTCGCATGCAGAGGAAGCGTTTTACGACGTAGGAATTGCAAATCTTGTTTGCTATCAAATCTGATTTTCTTTTTCTTCGCAAGATGGAGAATTTTTTCTTCCGCTATTTCTTGAGTACGTGTTTCTATAAGGGAAGGATCTATGCTTTCTGACATCTCTCCTTCCAATCCAAGAACTATAGCTTTATCCGTGCAGTGACCTATTCCTGTCAAAGCAAGCGATCCATAAAGTTCGACTATTAGAGATTCCACATCTTCAAATTTATTTTTCTCTTCTATGAATTTTAAAAAACGATGACTCGCAAGCATAGGTCCCATGGTATGCGAACTCGACGGGCCTATTCCAACTTTGAAAATGTCAAAAACGCTCGGATGCATAGACTTCCTTCAAAAACAAACAACTTTAACATACTGTATTTAAAGGAAATCTTAGCTAGTTTTAACAAATAAAGCTAATGAAAAGACAAAAAATACCGATATAAGTAATGTTTTGAAGAGGATGGTTTTCTATTGGAAACACTCATGAGATTTATGAAGAAATCAGCGTTATTCCTATACCTCGTTGCTTTACTTGGCATCTCTTGCACGCAACAATCTGCAGTTACTACGCCTAAAGCTAACAATTCCAATGCGAAAGTTAACCTTTCCACTAGTACCCAAGCAGACATGTCTACGTCGGATCTTTCAAGCACCCCTGAAATCAAATACACCAACTCGCTTGTCAGTTCCTCTTCCACGGATTTGACCACTCAAGACAACCAAGTGTTGAACAGTGTGTCAAATAGCCAGGGTCTTTTGAACAGCATTGCGAAGATTTCCAAACGTCCTGTGAATAACACCCGTATGGACGAATTCTACAAATGCAACACTATGATTACGGATGGTTTCTTTACCCCCACTTCGACAGATAGCAGTATGACGAATCTTGCAACACAGATGAAAACGTCATTTGTTACTCTATCGAGTGATGCACTAAGCCCTAAAATTGGCCTTTACGAACCTTACTCTGTTGCTGTCGATGCTACAGGAATGATCTTCGTATTCTTTACTACGAATTCTACCCAAGATGTTTTCTACACATACCAAGATCTCAAAACAAACGCTTGGTCAACACCTGTATCGCTAACTAAAGTGACGGGTTTCAAGGGAATTCCCACTGCCGCTTATGATTCTACAACGCAGAAAATCATAGTTCAGGTTTTCCAAACTGTGCAAAACAAACTCTATATCTATAGACAAACAACAGGCACCAGTTTTCAAGCAGACGCTACGACTACAGCCTATACACAAACAGCTTTTGATTCCGCACAGGCACAAAACGGATCCAATATGGAAGCAAATTATAACATCAGCTTGAATAGCATCACTCCAGACGTCGCTCAAAGTTCCATTGTAACGAGACTCATGGGTGATGTATTTACTCTGGGAACTGCGGAAATAGCGAGTGCTTTGTACAAAGATGCTCAGTCGCAGGCCCAAACCGTTTTAGGTGATGTAGAAACGACAGTTTGCCCCAAAACAAATTAGGTGTGTAATGTTCAAGAACTTTGTATTTGATTTTGATGGAACCATTGTAGATTCTGGCGAAGCTATTTATCAAAATCTTTTGGATTCACTGAAAATTCAAGCTCCTCCTTTCCATGAACTGAGAAGATACCCCGCTCACAAACTTCTCTCCTTTCTCGAAGTTCATGTCAGCAAACTCGAAATTCCCAAAGTCGTCTTACAAGTACGTTCCGAGTACAAGAAGTATCTGCCCAAACTTGCACTGATCAAAGACATGAACGAAACGCTTCTCAACATGCACAACAGTGGAGGAAGACTCTTTCTTTGCACTTCGAATTCTGCAGAAAACGTGCATCAATTTCTTGAGATACACAAACTTTCTCATGCGTTTGAAAACGTTTTAGGCACCATGTCTATTTTCGGAAAATCACATGGCATTAAAAGAACTTTAAAGAAATTCAAACTCTCACCGCACGAAACCATCTACATCGGTGATGAAACACGTGACATTCAAGCTGCGAAAAAAGCGGGAATCGCATGTGCTTCCGTAAGCTGGGGCTTTAATGAACGGACTTTGCTCGAAACCTACAATCCTGATTTTCTTTTCGACGACGCCAGAGAACTACTCAGTCTTATCAAAAAAACTTGATTGCCTTCGAGAAATTTTTTCGTGTTCTTTATAAAACCGTTCAACTCTCGTATTCAAAAAGGGAACGAGTAGAATTCCTGCAAGAGTTCCTATTCCAAACCCAATAGCATGAGCCATGTAATCCACTTCTTCGTGAAAACTTGTTGGAAATAGAATAACCAAAGCAAAGCCCACTGCTCGGAGTACTCTTAGATAGAACGAATAGCGTATTTCATAAGTCACGTAGAAAACAATCCACATCGCAACCATTCCATAAACCATTCCTGAAGCACCAAGCATTCGAATATACGGTTCATGATAGTAAGCAGAAAGCAATGTGGTGACTATTCCCACAATAAGAGAGCAGAAAGGAAACACAAAACTACCATAAAAATAGTAGAGCAAGGTTCCAAAAATCAGAAATAATAAACTGTTGTCTAGCAAATGCTTCATATCGGCATGTATAAAAATCGCAGTCAACGCACGCCAATATTCTTTTTTTACGAAGATAGAATAGCGACTGGCCCAAAGTTCATCTTGAATGTCGTAATTCCAAAAGAGAAAGCTCAGAATAAGAAACAAAAGAAAGAATAGCAGTGCAGGATTAAGACTTGCGAGCGTGGGTATTTGCTGAAGGAAGCCCTTTTTCTTGGGAGGAGCTGGCAAAAAATCTTCAGGATCGGGTTCTCCAAGGTCCTCTGACCGGTCATCTTGCTCTATCATGTTTTCTCCACACGCATTTTCAAGTAAAAAGCAGGGTGAGCCCATTATACCTATTTCAGGAGTTCCTCCATGAACATTCTATGCGTTATTCCTAGCCGTATTGGTTCCACACGCCTTGCAAGGAAGCCTCTTTTGCCCATACTGGGTAAGGCGATGGTTCAATGGACTTACGAAAATGCAGCGCAGTGCAAATTATTCACAGATGTGGTTTTAGCCACAGACAATGAAGAGATTGCAGATTGCATCCGAGCTATAGGTGGTAAGGTGCTTATGACTCCCGCGGATATTCAAACGGGAAGCGATCGAGTTGCTTACGTAGCAGAACAGTTTCCGAACGCAGATGTGGTCGTGAATTTACAGGGAGACGAGCCTTTTATTCGTGTTGAAATGCTAGAGCAGCTTCTTGCTCCCTATACCCGTGGAGAAAATCCCGATATGGCAACTCTGGCAAATCCTTTGAGCGAGGAAGAATACACCGATCCCGGAGCTGTCAAAGTGATTACGGATTTAAAAGGCAATGCGATCTATTTTTCCCGTTCTCCTATTCCCTATTTTAGACAGGCCATGGAAGCTCCCGTGTTTCATCATATGGGCCTTTATGCATTTCGAAGAGATTTTTTGCTCAAGTATACGAAGCTTCCACAAACCATGTTGGAGAAGGTTGAGAGCCTCGAACAGCTCCGGGCTATTGAACATGGCTACCGTATAAGAGTAAGTGTGACTCAATATCAAACACTCGAAATCAACACACCCGAAGAATATGAAAGAGCACAGACTTTTGCTCGCACATTTTCAAGTTGATAATTCCGGCCATCCCGCTAAACTCTTAGGTATAGCCCGATTGAAAAAAGAAAGACGACAATGCAAGAAAGCAATGTGCCCCATATTGATGTTCGAAACTTGAATAAAATGTACAAACACAAGCTTGTGTTGAAGGACATCAACCTAAGTTTTTTCAAAGGAGAACTTACGGCAATTATAGGTCGCTCTGGGTGTGGAAAATCCACGCTTTTGCGCTGTCTCAACGGACTGGAACCTTTCGATAGCGGATCTGTTAACCTGGGTCCCATTACTCTGGAACGCAAAGAACATACGAAAAACGAAGCTCTAGCTTCCGCTTTACGCAAAAACTTCGGCCTTGTATTCCAGGGTTTCAATCTTTTTCCGCATCTCACTATTCTTGAAAATCTAATCAAAGCTCCTATGGTCGTAAAAAAACTGAAACGAGAAGAAGCAAAAGCTATTGCTCTACCCTTTCTTGAAAAAGTCGGGCTGCTTTCTCATGTAGACTACTACCCTTCTCAATTATCGGGAGGCCAACAGCAAAGGGCTGCTATTGCACGAGCGCTCACGATGTCACCGAATGTGATGATGTACGATGAGCCAACTTCCGCTCTCGATCCTTGGTTGTCTGAGGAAGTTTTTCGTGTTATGCGGCAACTCGCTGCAGAAGAGATGACACAAATTGTAGTCACCCACGAGGTGCATTTTGTTCGAGAGCTTGCAGACAAAGTGGTTTTTATTGAAGATGGTGAAGTTGTCGAAGTCGGAACACCCGAAGAACTTTTCGACAATCCAAAAGATCCGAGAACGCGACTATTCCTGAAGAGAGGTGAAAAATAATGAGATTTGGAATTTTTTTACTTTGGGGAATTCTAAGTCTTAACTGCACGCTATACGCAGAGCAGAATATTCTAAAATGGGGTGGAGATGCAAATGGAGGCGCACCGTATCTTCTTCTCGATCCGCAAAATCCTCGGAAAATAATTGGATTCGAATACGACGTTGCGGAAGCCCTTGCCCGTGAAATGGGAATGCAAGCTCAGTTCGTGCAACATCAGTGGGATAATATTATTCCGGGTTTGAATCGTGGTAACTTCGATATTGTTTTAAATGGAATTGAAATCACTCCCGCAAGAAAAGCAGAAGTTGATTTTTCCACTCCTTATTTTTACACAGATGAACTGCTTACCGTTCGCAAAGATGAAACGAACATACACGACTGGGAAGATTTAGACGGAAAAAAAGTCGGTACTCTCAAAGAATCTGTTGCGGAACGCTTATTAAATGAACATGGAGTTGCAGTAGCAAGTTACGAAGACCAGACACCGATTTACGATGATCTTGCTTTCGGAAGACTCAATGCTGTGCTTATGGACCAACCCATAGCTCTTTACTACGGAAGCATAGACTTGCGCTTGAAGACACTTCCTAAGAGTTTGGGCAAAGTAGCTTATGCTGTGTGTGTACGCAAAGGTCAGACAGAATTGGTTGAGAAGATCAATGCAGCGATTAAAAGACTGATTGCATCGGGTGAACTTCGCAATATCTACGAACGTTGGGGTGTTTGGAATAACGATATGGCAAGAGAATTTCCGGACAATTCACCCAAACATGAAGAAGCCACTCAGTTCAAAGCTTACGTAGAGAATTTTCACAAACAGAGCAGTTTTGAAAACCGTATAGAACAATACAAATCTTATGCACCTATGCTTTTGAACGGTGCATTGATGACATTGAAGCTGTCTTCACTTGCTATGATCTGTGCAATTATACTGGGATTGTTTATTGCGTTATCTAGACTTTATGCACCGAAACCCATAGCAGTTCTTGCTTTTGCATTTGTCGAAATCATCCGAGGTACTCCGCTTCTAATACAACTTTTTTTAATCTATTATGGTCTTCCTAACTTAGGAATTAAACTCAATCCTTTTGTTGCAGCGATTATAGGTCTTGCATTGAACTACAGTGCTTACGAATCTGAAATCTACAGAGCGAGTATTTCAGCAATTCCTCATGCTCAAATGGAAGCTTCTCTGGCTTTAGGACTGAACCGTTGGCAAGCTCTTTTCCACATTATTATTCCTCAGGCTATACGTATTGTAATGCCTCCGATGACGAATGATTTTATTTCTCTATTGAAAGATTCTTCTCTTGTTTCTGTGATTACGCTTGTGGAGTTAACACGAGTGTATGGGCAACTTGCAGCTGCATCTTATGATTATCTCGGAGTGGGGCTTATCACTGCTTTTATTTACTTCTTAATGGGAGTTCCCTTCGTGCGGTTATCACGATGGATAGAGAAGCGTTATAGCTTTGATTCCCATACTCTTCATGGAGTGCATTAAAATGGCTTCGGATAAAACATTTCATTACAAAATTACAAACACATGGACTGGCAATTTAGGCAGTGGCACAAGTGAGTACAAAGCTTTTTCACGCGATCATACGCTTCATTCGGAATCCAAACCTGACATACTTGCTTCGTCTGATCCTGCGTTTCGTGGAGATGAGAAAAGATGGAGTCCTGAAGACATGCTTGTTGCTTCTCTTTCAGGATGTCATATGCTTTGGTATTTGCATCTTTGTGCAGAAGCAAAAGTTGTAGTAACGAAGTATGTCGACACATGCGAAGGTCTTATGACCGTTCATCCTGGTGGAGCAGGTGCTTTTCAATCTGTAACTCTGCGTCCGGAAGTGACTATAGTCGATGCAAGTATGAAAGAAAAAGCAATGAACCTGCATCAAGAGGCGCATAAGAAATGTTTCATTGCAAATTCTGTTAATTTTAGTGTCTCCATAGAAGCTAAAATTTTTACCACTTCATAAGATCGCATCATCTTCATCTTCCTCCTTCGTTAAATCTTATACATCGTCTTACACAACGCAATCCTGAAAATTAGGGACACTCCTGCGAAACAGCATGTGAAAGGCTAGAATGTTGACTTGCAGAATATGACGTACATTTTTATAAGAGATGTACGTCATCGGAAATTTTGCGATCATTGGCATCCGAACTTGTTCCATCACGCAGACGTATCCGAGAAGAGGTCCCCCCGTCGAGGTTTATAGCCCTAAGATAACGACAGCTTGGATTTTTTCCGATTCCTGTGCAATATTAGCATTAGATCGAAAAATTACACAAGTGAGCATACGACTTCGCAAGCACGCTTTTCGATGAGTCTCGGGCTGAATTTAAGCAATTCAAGGGATAAGGTTCAGTGTCCCCTTTTCTCTATCGCCAGCTAGCGTAAGCAAGAAATCCGGCGAATACAGTCCAAAGGCATCCCATTTGAATGAGTGCAGTCCTGCTTAAGCTTCTACTAATAGCTGCTAGATCTGCAGAACATCCAGTTTCACCTTCAGAACATGCTGTTTCATTCCACTTGCATTCTATTGTCGACTTGCATCCTGTTTCATTCTGCATAGATGCGCATTGTGTTTCCTTTGCATCGAGTATAGCCTGATAAATCACGTATCCTTGAACCGCAAACATATTTTGCTGCTGAATAATCTGATGATCTCTTTCAGAAGCAAAAGCTGTTGGGACAAACATGCCTAGGGAAATGGCAATTGCTAAAATTTTTGAATGCATTTTTAATCTCCAAAATTGAGTTGAGTTTAAATTATCGTGGATATGATCCACCCAAGACTGGGAATGTCTATGGTATGGAAAGAAAACCGTCAAGGGCTTTAGAGGGTCGTGTTAGTAGCCGTCGGTTCCGTCCCCTTTTAGGGGAACACAATTACAAACAAGAAAAGAAACGTATTCGAGGGTACTTTTATAAGATCTCATGTGAATTCTTTTATACTTTCTTACAAAAAATTAAAGGATCTCAATAAGAATGTACAAATGCCAAATTAATGTTTACCTCATCCTGATTCAGTCTGGAAATATTCTGATGCTCAGAAGAGCAAACACAGGATTCAAAGATGGAATGTATAGCCTACCTGCTGGAAAGTTGGACCAAGGTGAAACAATCCCTCAAGCTATAGTTCGCGAAGCAAAAGAAGAAGTTGGTATTGATATCTCATTAAGTCCAAACTGGATGCAGTCTACGAACATTCTTCATCGTTACTCCAAAGATGGAACAGTTGCGTTGGACTTTTTCCAAAGTGCTTCCGAATTCTCTGGGACTGCACGGAACATCGAACCGGAAAAATGTGACGAAGTCCTCTGGGTTTCCCTAGATGCGATTCCAGAAAACACAATCCCTTATATAAAGCAGGGGATTCACAACGCGATTCATGGAATTATTTTAGACGAATTTATTTGGGAGTGACCCGAGCAAAAGAGGACACATGGCACTGTCCCCAAATAAACTTGAATTTGAAACTTGCTTTTTCTTCTCCTTGTCTAAGGTTGCGATTGACTTTCATACAGAATATGACGGACATTTTTATAAGAGATGCCGTCATTTCTTTATTCGGAGGGTAAGATGCAGACTAAGCTTACTTTGAGAGTTGAAAAGCACCTTATAGAAACTGCAAAAAAGTACTCAAAACGAAGAGGCAAATCACTGTCTCAGCTGTTTTCAGACTACCTTCTTATGATTACAAATGCAGAAACCCCCAAAAAAAATAGCAAAGAAACATTGCCTCCTATAAGTGAATCTTTAAAGGGTGTTTTACGTGGGAAAAAACTGAGTGAGAAAGACTATAAAAAGCACCTGGAGGAAAAGTATAAATGAAAATCCTCCTTGATACGAATGTAGTCTTGGATCATTTTTTGGAACGAAAACCGTTCGCGCATGCTGCAGGCCTTATTTTTACAGCAACGGAACAAAGAAAATTAGAAACTTATGTGGGAGCAACCACTGTTACTACAATTCACTACCTTGCTACGAAATCACTAGGAAGCAAACAGGGGAGATCTGTTATTGAAAGATTACTTAGACTCTTCGAACTTGCTCCTCTGAATAGGACTATTTTAGCATCTGCATTATTGCTCAAGTTTAGCGATTTTGAAGATGCTGTTCTGCATGAAGCAGCTATTCATTCCGGTGCTCAAGCTATTGTGACGCGAGAATGCAAAGGTTTTGAAAATGCAAATTTGAGTGTATATTCCGCGGATGAGTTTATCGTGGCTTACACAAGTTTGAATCTGTGACACCTCGTTCCTCACCTTCGCACTTTGCCCCAATGAAGAGTGGTTCAAAGTCTCAAATTTCATTGCAATCTCTTAAGTGAAATTAACTCAAACCATCATACTCTACTCGGAGCCTATTAGAATTCCTTTGCGGAGAAAAACAGCATGCAAAAATATTGGACAAAAATTCTATTTCTGCTGTCAATAAGTTTGGCAAGCAACGCCCAAGCTTCGGAATACACCTTTGAGGACACGACTCTAGACATCGAACTGCGAAAATTCTCCAGAATAGTGAATGAGTTTGCATTTGAGAATATGGTAGACACTCCAGAAGGGAAGTTTGCATTCTTCACGATTGTTTCCATAATACAAGGACAGATCATTAGCGAATCCTGGTATGGCGCAGAGAAACGTTTGAAGAAATTTATCCCTAGGGAAGAATGGAAAGCATCGAAGAAAAATTGCCGAAGGACAATGCATCAACAAGCACTCGTGAAGTACCATACTCTCTTCACGTCCCCCATTTTCTTTAAAAATGAAAAATTCTCCCAAATACGACGCGAAATATATAATAAAGTAAAAGAGCTCCTTCGGGATTACGAGGAAATTGTATCTCCCATCTTTAGGAAACTAGGTCCCGAAATCAAAGCTGCCGCTTCTAAGGCAGCTGCGAACGCAAGAAACAAAGGCCTCACTTACGAAGAGACCATCAAAGCAGCATTTCAAGCAATCGAACTTACACTCTACATTCAGCTCAACAAACACCTCAAAACCCTGCTCAGTATATATTATAAGGGAGCCCTTTCGCACTTGTATAAAGATCTCACGACAAACCCTCTTCAGGACGAAAAAACATGGAATGCAATGGGCAATACCTATCTCAAACTCATACCACTTGCATCTTCACCCTATCTCAATGCTTGGAAAATACCGTTGGACTATTTCGTGTTTCGAAAGCAGACACTGACGTTCCTGTTGGGATATGGAGAGGAAAAAAGTACGCACTCCAAGTTACCGGTTGACGTCATTCGGTACATATTAACAAGCGGCTACTGAACTGGTTATATAAAGGAATAGCGCATGAAAAAACTACTTCTAGCATCCTCTCTCGCATGCTTTTCAATTGATTCTTTGGCTTTTAACTGTGCGTATCAATGCAGACTCCAGGCTGAAATAAGACAAAATAAAGCTGATTTTTATGCTGCATCAGCACTTCTCCCTCCCGTACTTCTTTCTGATATAGTGAATATTGAACTTGCTGAATTATATTCGAAAAGACGCGATGCATTCCTACATTCCGCAGAAATTCTTGAAGCAGCATCTAAATATGTTGAACAAGAAAAATTCGGTGGAGGCATTGATTTGAATGTTAAAAAAAAGCTTTTTACATTTCTTGAGCAAGTAGTAGGTGATAAAAAAACACTCATTCAGCTTCTCGATGAAGTCAATCATGTTGAGAAATACTGTTTTCCGAAAAAAGATGTTCATGCAATGCTTCTAAAGATTCAAATGGAAAGGTTTTCTCTTAAGGAAGCGTCGCAAGACTTCTCGAACGAAAAATTAGAAGATCTCGTTGAACTTTATTAAAAACTCAAAGCAATTTTAAAACAAGGCTTCTTCTTTTGATCCAGCAAAGCATCAACCTGTTTCATCGTTCTTTGCCCTGAATCGAGCAATTCTTTCAAAATCTTTCGTAATATCCTTCTTGAAACTTCCTACTTTTAATATAGATTCCCGTTTCAATTCTAATAAGGAAATAAACAAATGATAGCTCGTTTGATTTTGAGTGCGCTTTTAATGGGAGAATTTTTCCTGGCCCCCGTCAATGCCCAGGTGTGTCGTATTGTATCGCTAAAAGAAGATGGCGGAGGCGATTCAGGGTCTGATGGAGGAGATGATGACGGTGGTGACAGAAATCGTTACGAAACGGATAGTCATCGTGGTGGTCGCGATAGTAGTGATAGCGCCGAAAGTAATAGCGGAACTCAATGGAAGCCAAGCGGTTATAACAGGTTAAGGGATTATCCTTTTTGTGCGGGTTGTCCTGATGCAGGTGATTGGAACGATAGAAATCGTAGACCAAAAGGGAAAGCCCCTGAACACGATTTTATAAGTTGGGAACAAACTATTTGGTGCAAAGACTGTTCAAATATCCCGCGTGACTATTGGTATCCCAATGATATGGAAAATTATGGAATTTCTTGGTGCAGAACCTACGGTTATCAAAACATCGGGCAGAAATTTCACAAAATTTATAGTGAAACGGAAAAGCTCCATGATCAATTAGAAAAAATTGTTCCTGCTCTTGAACAAAGGATCAATGAACAACTCACACGAGATGTAAATTACAATGTGAAAAACGAAGCTGACAGATATAGATCCGCACAAGCTGCCATGCACAGTTTGGAACATGGTAAAGAATTATTAAGGAAAGAGCTTAATGAAGAAGCGGAAATTGCAATTAAGATTGCAAATATCTTTCTTGATTTTGCAACGAGCATGACACCTGGAATACCTTGGTATCGCAATCTTTATGAAGCGACGCTCGGGGTGGATTTTCTATCGGGAGAAAAAGTTAGCGCCGCTTCTAGAGCTGCTTCGATGAACGCTGTTTTAAGTCACGGATTTTCACGAGATGCTAACAGAGAATTGAAGGTACTTCACAGTATTTCTTATAACGAAGTTGCATTAGACAATATTGAAAGTGCTTACAGGAAGAGTGAAGGCGAATTTCGTTTAAAAAACGCGAATGAAAAGCGAATTCATGCTGCTACTTTTGTAAATAGTATTTACGCAAGAGAAGGTGAAAGCAAAGAATATCGCTACCGAGATAGGATGTACAAATACGCTGACTATTACTTGATTGACGCATATAGACAACACGATCAAAAAAACTATGATGAGTCAACTATTGCGTTAAAAATGGCAGAAGTTTTCTTAGATTTCGCTACAGCACTTACTCCAGGAGTCAGCTGGGCAAGAGATCTTTACGAAGCGGTTATGGGAGTTGATCTTATTTCTGGCTCGCAGCTTGAAATTGGGAGCGAACTTTTGCAGTCATGGGCGTCCTTTCTGCTGGAATAATAAGCAAACTTCCAACTGCCGTGAAGGTTCTAGACAAACTAGCTTGTACCCAAGAAATGGGTAAAGGCGTTATGGCAATGCAGGATATGTTACGCCACAATGCAAAAGACCTTTGGTCTCATGGAAAGAAAGGACATTTTCATAATATAATAAAACATTGGAATGATCATAAAAACGATTTCCCTCATTTGAAAACTGAGTACGAATATGTTAAAGCTACTTGGAATTTTCTTACTAATCCGCCCGCTGGCACGTTAACAAAGACTGCAAAAGGGAATGGAAATACACTTAAGTTTCATCCAGACAGTCGTGTTTTCGGAGTTATAGAAAAAAATACAGGATTACCTACTTCTATGTTTAAGCTTGACCCTTTTAAAGGGAAGAGTCCTTTGGAGCGTTTTAATGATATGTAATACAATACAACTTCATTCATGCAGAGTCTGTGGATATTATGACCCTAACTATTTCCCTTGGGGAGACGATGGAGAAACATGCTCTTTCGATATTTGTGACTGTTGTGGTATACAAACCATGCAAGACGATCAATATCCAGAATTAGCAAGAGAAGAACGCGCTAAGTGGTTTGCTCGAAATTGTGAATGGTCCTACCCCGAAGACAAACCTGAAAATTGGGATCTTGCAAGCCAGCTTAAAAACATCCGACCAGACTATCTTTAGCGTTCGCATAACTCATGTGCACGTAGCTCTAAAAACACTTCTTAGGTATGGTTACACTTTTTTTGACCGAAGAAAGAAAGTCCGCTATGCATCTTAATTCTTGTCGTGTATGCGGACTTGTCTGCCCAGGATATTTTCCCTGGGGTGAGTTCGGAGATTGCGCCACATTTGAACACTGTGTTTGCTGTGGTGTTATGCATGGCTATACAGATAGCGGAGTAGAAGGTTGCAGATTCTTTCGTAAGGAGTGGATCCAAAAAGGAGCTCCTTGGGATTCCCCAGAGGATAAACCTGAGAATTGGAACCTTGAAGAGCAACTCAAGAACATTCCTGAAGAATACCGTTGATGATATCTAATACAATACAACTTCATTCATGTAGAACTTGTGGTCTTTACGATCCCAACTTTTTCCCTTGGGGAGACGATGGTGAAACTCCTACGGATGATATTTGTTCGTGTTGTGGAACCCATGCTGGCCTAGGTTTAGACGAAGTCGATCAGATTCGTGAACGGCGGAGAGTATGGTTTGCAAGAGGCTGCACATGGTCCTACCCCGAAGACAAACCTGAGAATTGGGATCTTGCAAATCAGCTTAAAAACATCAGACCGGACTATCTTTAGCGTGCGCATAACTCATGTGCACCTAGCTTTAAAAACACTTCTTAGGTATGGTTACACTTTTTTTGACTGAAGAAAGAAAGTCCGCTATGCATCGATTTATTGTTCTTGGTATTTGTAGTTTTCTCCCATTCGCAACAACTCTTTTTGCTTCTGAACAAAATTGTCAACAAACCTCCTTTGAAAATAATAGTGCTTCAAATAATGCCTACGCAAGCAAAGACTGGTGGAATGCTTTTTGGACGAACTCGGAAGGTTGGGGCGAACCCAACGGTCGGGTTATGTCTGTAATCGAATCATTGGATGGCTCAAAGCAAACGATCAGCATCGTCGACATCGGTGCAGGTAATGGACGCCATTCGATTCTTTCATTGCTGCGTCTGTTTGAAAAACGCATTCCGAAATCGCATTTCACAGTACATTGTTTTGACTACTCGAAACAAGCACTAGAAAAACTTAGAGCGTACGAACTCCCAAAGTGGTTGCATCTTGTGACACACGAAGCGGATATAAATACTCTGTCAGCAGATAGAGTTCCCAAAGCCGATCTGCTTCTGCTATATGGCATCCTTGAATATGTGGAGGATAAAAATCTCTCGTATGTACTCTCACTCGCTGCTCAGACTCTCCACATTGGGGGTTACCTTGTGGTAGTCACTCTAGTTCAAGGACCAGGAGCTCTCGTTATTGAGAGCGAAACGACACGTGATCCAGAAGTCTATACACAGTACTTGGCGCATCTCGACGGACTCAAATTCGTCGACACTCCCACTGTGACCGCACGTCCAGATAGACATGATCTGGGGAAGGGCTATCCTGAAGACCACTTGCACTATGTCTTCCGATCCTTGCTAAAGAAATAAGAAGATCATCCTTTCGATGCTGCCTGCATTTTATCTGAAATTTTGAAGAGAACTTCAAACTGATCTAGCAAATCCTGAAAATACTGTAATTTGGGATCTGTAGTATCCACCAAAGCAAAACTTGTCGAATTTGCATCGAACAAAGTTTTTGCGCCCTCAATAGTCACTATAATTCCAAAAGCAAGTTCAAAAGCGGAAATTTTATTCCATCCACTTTTTTGACTTATAATTTTTTTCTGAAATTGAATGGAAACTTTACCCGTTTTACTATCCACAACTTTTGTCCCAGGCCCAGCACCCACGGTCATTGCAATTTTTTTTGTCCATTCACTTTCGGGAACATTCACAGTCAAATAATAAACATACGGGTTTTTAACAGCATTGCTAATCTCTGGAGTGTAAGCTGTCGCTTGCAATAGGTTCCTTGCATTTTTTTTATCTGCATCCGTCATGCCTTTATAAAAACCTCTCAAAGGATCTTTGCCTTTGGGTTGGTTCCCTATCCATTCACCCGTCTGCTGATTGATTCGCTCTTTGTCATTTAAAAACTGATAAAAATCCTTCTTCATCTTATATTCCGCTTCACCTTTTAGAGAACCTTTGTTGTTCGGATCCATAACGAGATCGACATAGGAACCTAAAGGAGCTTCTTTAGTTCGTGCGGTTTCATACAAACCAGCAAGGGAATACAAAGTCAATGTAACTCCGTCAATCACTGCAAGAGCACCGGATGCATCTTGAAAAGTTTGATCACTCATCCCTTCCGCACCTAAAAAAGCGATAAGAAAATAACTTACACTCAAACCCAAAGAGAAAACTGTTCTCATCCCAGCAATGCTTGTGTAGAACTTCCGATGAGGCCAAGCATCTTTAGCAGAGGGATAAAGAAAATATTTTGAAACCACCGCACTGTACACGCCCATGGAAATAAACAGTGCAATACCCAATACGTTCAACTGCATGGTGCCACCAGGACTTTGTGAACTGATCCACGCATAGTAATTGTCCGAAGATATTAAAGAAGAAATAGAAGTCTGTGTGTTCGTTGTAGTCCCTGTAGTGGCATTCGTACTGCTAGTTGACGAACTGTTTATAAGTGCCAGCCCCGTATTCTGATTTTGAATAGCATTTCGAACTTCACGCACATCATGTTTCAGATCTTGAAAAGCAGGGCTGTTGAAAAGTTGCAGCAAAACACCTTCATTAACTAAAGCAGCGTTCTGAGAAATCTTATCCAGATCACTGATATTCGTTGCATCATCCGTAGATGTAGAAGTGTCGCTTGCAACCAATCCTAGCGATTTGGAACTAGGACCGTTTCTAAGTGTATTCGCAAGTTTTGAGATGGCAGCTTTAAGGTCCGAGTCAGCACTTTGATTTGCATTGCTTTGAGCAGGGTTGGTTGAAGAAGTGTCCGAATTGATTTTTTTGCAAGAAGTTAAATAAATACAAATAAAAATAGATGAGACAAAAACATATCTGCACATTAAAGACTCCGTAGTGTCTATAAAGATATTTTTTTGTTAACTCATCTATTCTTCGAAAAATGGAGACAAAAGTAAAGGTCTCAATATCGTCTAAAGATACTTAACAGCGGAACGGTCTTCTTTAGTTTTGGGTTCCCAACCTTCGGGAGCAAGTCCATACATAATGAAAACCATACGAAGAATATCAACATAGTGAGCAGGAAGTTTATCTCCCGTATCCGAACTATCGTGCGCAACGTGTAACCAGTCCTTAATAGTGTCAAGGAAATCACCAGCATCACCCTCGATTCCTCCAAGAACATTCATTTGAAACTGTATTGCTTTAGCAAGATCCACTTGATTGGAACCCGTCAGTACTTTATTCGGAGTCGGTTGAGCAAACATCAAAGCAAGCAGAATCTGATTTTTGGAACTCAAACCTTCTCTAACCTTTTTTGCATCTTGAGCGCTTAAAGTACCTTGGAATTTATGAAACAGCTTCTCTCTCAACTCTTTCTCAATTTGATAAATTCTTAGAGCTTCCGCACGTTTCTTTTTCTTTGCATCTTCCTTGTCTTTTGCACTTTTCTTATGCTGGTGTTTTCTCTCTTTCTTTTCTCTCGCAGGCTTCTCACTTTTCGGAGTACAATTTTCTGTTTTTGAAAGCGGAGAGGTATTTTTCGCTAAACTATCAGATTTTGTAGTTGAAGTGCTTGAAGACGTAGTCGATGTAGTGGAAATAGCAGTCGTAGCGGATGAAGGAGAGGTAGTCGATATGGAAGGCGTATAGCTGTTTTCTCTACGCTGTCTTCTATTTTCAGGGGTTTGATTTTCCTGAATGGTTTGTTTTGTATTTTTCTTTTTATTTTGAGCGGGCTTTGAAACACCTTTTTTCTGCTCGGTTTTCTTCTTAGTGTCTGAAGTAATTTTTTCGTTCAATTTGCTTTGAATTAGTGTGCAGTCCTTTAAATTTTCACACATACGTTTCAATATTCGGGGTTCTTCACCAACAACGGATAAAAACTGATTTGCAAAAGGCAATAGTAACCCTGCAGAGATTTCGTATAAAATCATTCCTGAATAGCTAGCAGTTTCAACAGCGAATTCTTTGCGCTCATCGCAGATTTGTCTTCCACATTTCCCATTCGGTTTTGAGTTGTAAAAACGATTGTGTGATAAAATATTAGCTTGAAAAAACTCAAATACTAAGTAGGCTGAAATAAGATTGGGTTCAGTATTTGAAAAAATAGATTCATAATCTTCCAATTCTTTAACGCTCGACTGCAAAAGAAAATGACGATAGAGTTGTAGCTGCAAATTACCTGTTCGGAGCAATTCAGATTTTTCAATAAACGAAATATTATTTGAGTTCAAACGACTCAGAATCGGACGCAGAGAAGCAATGTAGTTTCTCAAGGATTTAGCAAGATTGTCGAAAATACTTGCAACCTTCTCGTTATAACAAAAAATTTCTGCCAAGGGACCTTCAAAATGGCACAGTTCTTTTTCGGATTTGCTGTGAGGGATTAAACATACAGATTTTTTGTTTTCTGGACTAAACACATCGAACAAGAAGGTTTCTAAGAATTTTGGATCTCGAGAAAGAAGATATTGCTTCGCATAAGGATCAATATCGCTCGGCTCCATTCGCATGTCTTCTTCTATATCGATCATTTTTAAAAAAAGAAAATGGATATCAGCATACTCTTTTCCCTCACTACTGATCTTCTTTTGCACACCTGCATGTCGCATGAGTTTGGTGTATATAAATCGGATGAGTCGTCCCAGATCCTTCCCTTTGAATTTATGTAGGTGCTCGTTAAATTTTTCCAGATCACTAAGTTTTACGAAACTATTCACATCATCCAAATGGGATAATATATATTCAACAAAAGAATCCGTCTCTTCAGACCCTGAAGAATCGTTTTCTTCACTGTCTTCGTCTTCTTCGCTTTCTATCAAATCTTCACTTTCCGATTCTTCTTGGAAATAGCATCGATCTTCTGGTTCTTGAAGCCTTCTTGATTCCCGGACTTCTGCTAATATTTGCGTTAAGAAATGAAATTGAAGAAAATGGGCTTCCTTAAAAAGAGTTTCGATAACGTCTTCATCAAATTGCGCAACTGTAGATACGATTTCATGTCTTGGCGCACCTTGCAGAAGTCGCATCAATAGTTCAAGGGTACGACTGCTAACGAGATTCAAAGGAACTGTATTGAAACCCGTTCCTTCTAAGTCCTGAATGAAATTTCCAATGGTAGGTGCCAACTCTTGAATCAAATCGAATTCATGAGCATAGATATAGAAATTTTCTGTATCTGAAGAAACGAGAGTTATACCTGTTTGTACTTGTACGGGTTGTACTTGTGCGAGTGGTGTTTGATACAATTGGGGTTGCATAGTTTGTAATAAACCCGTGAGTTCGGAATTTACATTCCCTCCTCTTAGAAAGGAGAAACTATCTGATCCCAAAAGAGTCGGAGATACGCAGAGAGATATTATAAAGATGATTATCTTATTCATGGCACGTTCCTATAGAGTTTTGTCGTTAAATTCGAAGTTGTAGATTCCGCCTTGGCTCATCCAATCGGGTGTGCTCTGCGTATCTTTTTCTTTTTTCTCATCAGTTTGTTCATCAATTTGAGAAAATGCGAAAATCCCAGCTTGTTTCATCCAAGAGAAGCCGGAATCTTCCAAAGTGTTTTCTTCTTCAATAGCAATGATGGATTCATCAAAGAAAATGCGTTTATCGGAGTCATACATTCTTTCTACGGAAGACCTTTGCAAATTGTCTCTTTGAACATCCAAACCTACGGGTACCCAGCGATCCCAAAGAGCATCGAGATGCACGCCATTGCGAGTTTGTGGATTCACGTAAACACACCACACATGTTTTTCAGCTGCGCCGATATGGATAGAGCCACCATTCAAACAGCTATTTGGGAAAGTGTTCATAAAACGTTGGACAAGATATCCAAGCACCAGACTGTAGTGACGACAAACTCCAATACGAGCTTTCAAATAATAGAGAAGATTGATTACGGGTTTTGTTGCTTTTTCAGATTTTAAAACGATGATGTTTTCGCTTGCAATGATTTTCTGAATCAGTTCTGCAACATATCGCGAACGAGAATGTTCGACGTCAAAAACTTGAGTTCGAATGAACTGTATTACAAATTGAAAGAACTCCGTTTGATTTTCAAGTCCGTTTGGAAATTGCAAATGAAATGCTTCCATCATTCGGGTAAAAATTTCGTTGAGCGCTTCTTCTGTTTCATGGTTCATAACGAGAATTTCATCAGGGATTAAAATTGCATGGTTGATATTCAAATCTGCTAGGTTGGAATCCGTATTCACCATGTTGTAGATCTGTCCGTTGAATGTGAAAGATGCACCGATTTCTACTGTTTGAAAACCTTCTGCGCCATTGAGTTCATTCATACCTGCCATATAGTTTGTTCTCAGGTACATGTTGCTTCTAACTTTTTTCTTTTTTGATTTTTCTGTTTTGGGTTCTTCATCTTGGATGATGGATTTTTCTTCTGTTTGAACTTCGATTTTTTCTTCTGTCTGTATTTCGAATTTCTCTAATTCAGTTTTCACAAATTCGACTTCTTCCGTTTCGATTTGTTTTTGAAGCAACAGAGAAGCTTCCATCGCTGCAAAGATTTGATTCTTATCAAAACCAGCATCGGGGTCTATGATGTTTGGGATTTGATCAACGGGGTTGTTATTTGCCAAATCGTGATTTGCGATAGCACCTGTCCCACCGAAGGTGTTTGCAAGGTTTTTATGAACGAAGTTTCTTTGATCACGGTTCAAAAAGAAATAAAGACCCGTTCCTACTAAGGCAAGAAAAGAACTTCCGATAAGGACTCGTTTTGTAGTGAGTATGCTTTTCGCTTTCGATTGTGTGTTTGGGTTGAATGCAGATGTGGGGTGTGCAAAGGAATTTGTGTTTATTGCTAGACATATAAGTAGGGTTATTAACTTAGTCTTCATGGAAGCTCCAAAGAAACTTGGGTATTTTATTGAATATTCAATTTTTATGAAAAGTCTCGGCATTATAGAGATTTCAAGCCGTGGAGTCAAAAAATAGGCAGATTATTTTTTAAGCACCTTGAATTTATGGATTTTTTTTAACTGATGACCTGCTTTTTCATTTTTTTTATAATGTCTCGCTTATCTTAAATTCAATCGAGGCAATCCCATGACAGTTCAAGTCTTTGACAAGAAACTTGAGGATTTTGAGACTAAAGTTTCTGTGTCTTCATGCATTATGCGTTGTGAAAATAAAATTCTGTTTATTAAGAATGCAAATACTTGGAGAGGGAAATGGACGTTTCCAGGGGGAAAAGCTGAAGCTGATGAGAATCCTGAGCAAACTCTGGTTAGAGAAGTCTTCGAGGAAATCAATATGAACTTATCAGAATATAGATTTCTCCGTCGGATGTTTTATAGGAATCCTCTCTATGGTGACTACGAAATCAGTTACTTCGAAGTCATTTTCGATAAAATTCCTGAAATCAAGTTGAGTAATGAACATTTGGAAAGCGGATGGTTCAGTTTAGAGGATGCTTCAAAGCTCGATCTTATCCCTGGAATGAAAGAATCTCTAGAAATGGTGTTTCATGAATAAGTATTTTTACTATATGAGACATGGTGAGTCGGATTGTCAGAAAGCTTTGGTTGACGATCATCTTCGCTATGGCCTCAATGAAACGGGTCGATCTCAAGCAGCAAATGTAGCGAGAGAGATTCGTGATTTAGGAATTGAAAGAGTTTTTTCATCACCAGTGCCTCGAGCTTTTGAAACTGCAAATATTATTTTTCCTGAGAAGAAAATTGAAGTGGTAGAGTCTTTAAAAGAATGTTCTAGTGATGTTTGGCTGCATATACATCAGAATATTTCTTCGGAGGAAAAAGAAGAGTTTAAACGGGAGATCTTCAAAGGGCTCGAGTGCATCGAAGAACTGCTTTTTCAAGAAAGAAGTCTGGTGGTAGCTCACGGAGGTGTTTTTTGGGGCCTTGCTCAGTATTTTGATTTCGAATTTTATCTATTGGACAACGTTCAGATCGTCAAAGTACCACTCCGAATCTGCTCTTCCCAAACGCTTCCAAAGCCGTCAGATCTTAGAAATATTCCAACACATTGTCTGATAAAAAAGTCTCCACTTTAATTCCATTTTCCCCCACGAGAAGAGGCTTCGCGTGTGGATAGAGTTCCAGAAATTTCGCTATACCGGGAAGAGCTGTTTTCTTTGCGCCACTTTTTACTTCGATGCAAAGAAGTGCACCTCGATCTTCGACAACAAAATCCACTTCAAGATTTCCTTCTTTCCAATAATAAACTTTCGCTCGAGTCCCTCGTGTTTGGTTGATAAGGTGCGCTCCAATACTGGATTCAACAAGCCTTGATGAATTCTCAAAGAAGTTTAAAGAAATGTCTTCCCTTCAGAGATAGATGTCGTTTATCGGCAAATTAGAAGCGTATAAATGAATCATGGCATTTGATGAAAATATCCTACAATTTCCAATGTATTGCCACTTTCTAGACGATAGCTTCTAATAGAAAAATTCCCTGTTTTTTCTTCTCCAAAGGGGATCCATTTAAGGGTAATTTCCTGACAGCTCAAAAACTTGAGAGACGACCAATTTGGTTCTATTTTAGAAAATTCGTATGCCTTCGGATTTTCGATTTTTATTTCACGGATATCATCAAATACAATTGTAAAAATATTATTCGTGACTACTAAGCCTTTGACATGATGCTGGTTATCATAGGGTCTTCCTAGCCATCCATCAGGTAGTATAATACCGAAAGTTTCTTTCCTTAGCTTTTGCATCCAAGGATTATTTAAAACAAAATTTTTCAAATCAGTAATGGTAGCGTGCACTGCATTTCATATTCTTTCTGCGTATTCAAATTGTCCATCTAATCGCGGATTCTGAGGATCAAACTCCACAGTGATTTCCGCATCATAAAATCTATATTCGGTCCAAAAAATCAGTTCCTACTGTGAATCCCTTGAGGCTAGTCTCTTTGCCGAAAGAGTTATCACATATATCTTTCAGCTCCCATCCTTTGAGATGGTGGTCTAGGTTAACGAATTTATCACCTTCCCATTTCTGAATAGTCATACTCTTCCAGTTCTTTATTGTTAAACGGGTATTCCCAAGCATTCTATTTTCATTGCCAGCGATATAGGAAAGATCAGTTGAACAATGTAGTACTTTCTTTTCCAAATCCAGATCAAAACTCGTAACTTTGGCATCAGGAAATGTCAAATTTTTAATCTGTTGTTCATATTTCATAACTGGATGAGTTCTTTCTAGTCTATTAAGATCTGCCCAATTTCTCATAGTGAAATTTACACTTTTTCTATAGAGTTACGTTGGGAAAAAATACGGTCCCAGTTTTTCATTTGTAAAAAATCGGGTGTTTTCATCAACGGCAGGATCAAGACCACAAAAATAGGTTTTCACATAATTCTTTTTAGCTAATTTAATAGCGAAGTTGTGTAGACTCTGAATAACCTGGCTTTTTGATATTGATTTGACTAGTTCTATTTCAAAATTGATATTTATATCTAACTTAGACCCATCGTACTTGACAAAGCTAATCCTCGGAAATCTGATAAGAACAGAATCCAAATCTAAAAACTTAGGATCAATTGTTAAAGAATAGTTTTCATTTCTTGATTGCAAGCTCAACATCAATTCGGGAGTAATCTGATTCAATTTAAAAGCATCTTCATCGGCATTAAGAAAAGAATTTCGTGGAATTAGGTGACGTATCTCTTCAAATATTTTATATTGGCCATCAGCTTCCAGATCTTCAAAAATAATTTCGATAATTTGTCCCATTTTTTCCTAATCTACAAATCATTTATTTTGAAATCAATCGGGGAGCAACTTTACTTGCACTAACTTTTTTGCATCAAATACAATTCAAAAGTTTCGATGATTTCAGGCCAATCTTCGCCGTATGTATACCCTTCCAAAGCGTCAATATAACTATTTTTGACATAAACTAAAAAACCAGCGTCAATTTTTCCATTTAATTTAGCACCTACAGTCCCTCCAATAAAATCTTGAGATCCATTAACAATTTTCAAATCTTTAGGATTAAGTTGAGAAATGAAACCAATTCCAGTGAACTGCCGTTCCACAACTTGTATTTGCTCTAAATTAACGTTTTCTATCTTAAAACCTTCGATCTCAAAAAATTTACTGAGAATAGCTTGTTCAAGGATAGTAAGAACCATTTTTTTCTCTGTTACTTGATCCAAATGTATGGAAATAAGTGCGCCATCAGGTGAGTTATCTTTTTGAAAAAACATTCGCCACATCACTTGCAATATTTTCCAATGCTCCAAGTTCTATCTGAATCTTCCCTCTAAAACTCCACTCGCTCTCAAAACCCTGATTTTTAATTAACAATAATTTGACATTTACAAAACCAAGGTGATCATGAGTAACCTCGAATTGAAGATCACCTTCAATTGATTTCCATAACCTTATGCCATCCCAACCTTTCCAATCCTTAGCGAGGCTTCGAAAAAACATAATAAGGTCATTTTCATCAGTATATAGGTACGGTTTTATGTGGACGTGAATACCCTTCGATTCAAAGGTTACAGGTATATATTCATTCTCGTGTGGTCCAAGGACTAACAAAGCCTCGCTTGATTTTACCTGGGCTTGTAACGTTGTTATGCTCCAACTCTCATTACATTAAGAACATTTCCTGTTCTTCTAAGAAACGAACGCTATCATACATTCACAGGCCCTATGAAATATACAATTGGTACCGAACTAAAAACTGGCTTTGGTTTATTAATTTCCAATTCAATCGAAAAATCTTCAGGCTTTCCGTACGCTTTCGGAATAAAATATTGGCTATACTGAGTCATATAAATGATCTCATTTTTTTTTAGCCAAATTGGAGATGAACCCATTTGTATTTCAGGTGCTTCGTACGCTGTCTTTCTTTGCTGAAGTGTCATAGCTTCATTCGAAGGCATCACCTCATCTATTTCGGATACAAAGTGCATTGAATTAATGTTCAATGAGATTGGCCAAACGGACTCTAAAAACCGTATAACGGAATACTCATAAACTTGTTTATTTTTGGTTTTTAATTGAACAGGATATTCAAATATCCCTGGAGGGGTGCCAATTTTTTCCAAAACTTCCTTCACTCTTTTGGAAAAAATGTTCTCTTTATCGAAGAATTTGAAAAATAACTCCTCAGATTTGATAGAGAGTTTGTGATAAAGTTTGCCTTGTCCTACGTTTATATACTTAGTTTTGCATTCGTTGCATTGAAACAGATCCGTGTCTTTACCATATCTTGAAATAAATACTAACTTTCGATATTTCCTAAATTCATCTTTAAACAAAATTTCAGAAGCATTTTCAGTTCTACAGTTAGGGCAACCTGCAATTTTAAGTAAATTCATCTTAAACCTTTGTTAGAACCCAGGAATCAAAACTCTTATCGCACTTACCTCTCTATAGTTCGTTCTCCTATGTGTATCATATTTTTTTGGTATGAAACCAAAATATTCCGTTTCTATCTGCAATTTCTCCAGTTAAAAGATATAGCGAGATTCGTATCCGTCATACCGAACTAATGTTCCGTAGGGAACTGCGAGTACTCGTGCACCTGACTATAGCCCCTAAGGTCTAAATCTCACAGATATTCATCCGACAAGCTCCCTATAGGTCTATTCTGGGAGTCTTATGAATTTTCGAATTCGTATTTTATTGATTTCGATCTGCTTTCTCTTTGTAGCCTGCAAAAACGGAACGGTTTGGCGCAAGCTGACGGGACAATCTTCAAACGCAAGCTCTGCTGCAAACTCATCCAATGATCAATGCTATCCTCCAGGTCAAGGAGCAGGTTTAAAATTAGCAGATGGGAGTGGTGAAACGTTTACGGCTCCCACAATTTCTACGATGAGTGTGTCGTCGAGTTTTCCCTACAATTTAACGTATAGCTCCGATCAAGTTTATGACCATGCTGTTATTTCCGTATGTGCGGATGATAACACCTGTCAGCAAATGTATTCTACGACCGATTCTAAAATAATATTTCCGTCTAAAAAAGGTGTGACAATTGTTAAACTTCAACTGTGTTTTAACACGGCTTGTAGTGATGTGAAGTCTACACAATTCATCAATCAAACAGTAATGACTTCCGATCAAAAAGCAATTGCAGACCGTTTGCAAGTTTTGGATACAAATCTGTTGTCTTTAGCACAGCAAAGATTGCAATTGGATAGCAATACTTCGCTGACTCCCTATGTATTTTTGAGAACATTCGAAGAGTTGTATTTGAATCAACCGAATAGGTTGGAGTTAGCAAACCAACAGTGTTCGTATGTTTCGGCTTATGTTGATCCGAATACTTCGACTCAAGGAGATACTGTGATGTTTGGTTCGGTGCAAACGTATTCACCGAATACGGATTCCAATGTCGAAGTTTCATCGGGGACAGGAACACAAGTCGCAGTGAGTAGCGGTACTGGGACGGGTACAAGCACTGCTACGCAAACTACAACGAGTATGTTCAAGACTATTTCGCAATACCTTGGTATTGCAGGTTCGGTTTTGTCGTTTGTGATGTTGGGTAGGGATGTTTATAAGACGTATACGATCAATAGGGATTTGATTAAAAAAGACGATATGTTTTTGAAAATTAGAAAAGTGTTGACCGACCCAGCAGTGGGATTAGAAATGCAAGTTGGCGAGTACAGCTCTTTACGAACAGGTCTTGGAAACATTCAGAAAGAATATTCAAGTTACTTTTCTAAGGATTCGGATTCTATGAAATTACTAGAGGAGGTTCAAAATACAGATGAAAAAATGAAAAAATTGGATGGCGAACTCGAGAAAATAGATGCAGATACAAAGTTAACTGATGCACAAAAAAACGAAAAAACAATGGAAGTAGTAAATGCAAAAAATGGTCAGAGAATCGCACCAGAGAAATTTACACAATTTGAAGAAAAAAAACCTCCGATCCCCCCTGAATCTAAATCAGCTCTCAATGGGTATGCAGGAGGGATTGGGAAATTTCTTGCTAAAGCTGCTGTGAGTGCAGGATTTCTTGCGTACGGATATAATCTTAGTGGGGGAACAGATCAGTCTCTAAAAACTTTTGATTCAGAAATATATATTGCACTTGAGGAAAGAAATTCTCTTTTGGAAGTGCTTTAGATTACAGAACCAACCAATTGCTTCCCTACCTGTACAGGAACTTCTTTTACGAATCCCATAGCGATAGCTTTTAAAGTAGCTTGAAGAATTTTTCCTCGCGCAGATTTGCGCTCTTCCCATGAACAGAAATTATACATTTGAGGAACACCTAAGGTGAATTGCTGGAGAGCAATAAAAGTATTCTTTGGCAAATATCTAACTAATTTTGCTGCCTCTTCATCCGAAGTACAAACTTGAAAAATAATAGAAAGCTCTACCTTCTTTTCTAGAGGCAATTGCGCAAATTGCTGAAGTGTCAGAGTTCTAAGTTGTGTTTCCGTAAAGGAACAATCGAAAGATGCGAAGCTAACTGAAGAAGTTAAAAAACCAAAAAATAACAAAGAAAGACTTAAGAAAACTTTTTTCATAAAAAACCTTTTTTTCAAATGACTTGGGTTAAAATTCGGAAGGCGACCTTATAATCTGCAACCCAATTTTACTCAAGCGAAATTTCGCCATACCCAGAAGTTCCACAGAATCAGGACTTTGCATACACTCAAATACCCCTTCGGAACCGCTCCTCGCTAAAGCTTCGCCTGAAGTCCCTCAGTTCTTCGAAACAGCAAAGCTTGCCATAAGCCTCATACTCACCACTCTCCTTGTTTGTATTGCGTTCTTTCAGAAGTTATTTTAATCACTGAACTTTCTTTAAACATAAAGGATCTCAATATGCCCCGTGTGAAATACATAATGGCTTCTATTCTATTTATAGTTGGAACAAACCTGCTGGCTCAGCATCCTGAATTTATAAACTATGGCTGTTTTGAAGAGAAAGAAACACCGGAGGCCCTAATATGTACAAGGCGAGGAAGTCATGAAGAAGCTGAAACGATTGACTACAAAGTTGAGGTTACTGCTTTTAAAAACACCAAGTCGCTACTTGGCCTAGCCAAAAGCATAATCCGCCAAAGATGGAAAATAGAGCCCTCTGTAAGAAGAATGGCACTGGAAGCTGGGATCGGCTATTTTCATGTCGAAAAGTTCTGTGATCACGTGAGCAAATATTTTTTTAGTGATATTGATACAACATGCGAACATGGTGATTCATGTTGGGGTAGATATTTTTCGAGCGGAAATTGTACTCTCTCGACTTTCGACGATACGCTTTTAGCAGTTAGTCTTGACTTTAGAAAAGATAAAGACAATTTTCCGAGGCTTATTTCGAATATAGCCTGCCAGGTTTTTTGTGAGTCCATGTGCAACTGGTCCTGTTTTTTTAGCGATATCGGATCCATTAACGATAATATGCTGAGTAAGAATGATCAAAAATCAGTTTTACGTGATGTTTCGAAATTCGTTAATAAATTCTTAGGAACAAAAAATCCTGATGATCAAAATAGCGTTGTAAATACTCAAGAAGGCGCTCTTCCTCTTGCTAATAGACGTTTTTACATCACATCTGCTTTCAATAAAAAATGTATCGATGTTAAAGATATATCTACAGAAAATAGAGTCCCGGTCCATTTATGGGATTGTACAGGAAATAAAAATCAGGAAGTGACTCTTCGTCCTACAGATATTCCAGATGTTTTTACAGTTGTCTTTTCACACAGCGGTAAATGTCTCGATGTTGAAAATGCATGGGATCATGATGGCGTCAGATTAATTCAATGGGACTGCAATGAAAGAGTCAATCAACAATTTCAATTCTCAAGAGATAAACAAAAAGTACCAAGTGATACTTATAAGTTTCTAGTTCAAACTTTCAGTGGAAAATGTCTTGATGTTGCTGATTGGAATGAACACAATGGTGCAACTCTTCAGCAATGGCGTTGTTCAACTTGGGAAAATGAACTGTTTATCCTTCATCCCATCCAAAACTAAATAACCTTAATACCTAAGAAAAGGACTATTGAACTATGACTAGGTTACTGTGCATTTTTCTGCATTTCACTCTGTATATTCTTCCTTTCAAACTTCTTGCAAAAGAAAATACTAATTTTATTCGCTGTAAAATTGAACAAGGTTCTATGCAACAGTTTTGTGAAATTGTGGAAGAGTCATTTACTATAGACGCACTTTTTCCAGCGTCTGTTGAGGTCAATGGAGAAAAATTTCAAATATATGATGTGGTAAAGAATAAGCATATTCGCTTATCCGATACTAATACACCCATTCCTTTCACTGGTTTCGAGCCTCGTGTCAAACTCAACACAGATTGGTCTGATTTTCAGGAGTGTTTTGCAAGTACTCTATGGAATGACAAGGTTGGTATTGTCTCTTTGGATCACCAAGCTAACTTTCATTTTCTCGAAGAAATTTCAAAAGGGCAAAAATCTTACGATCTTGATCTTCTTTCTGTTGAACGAAATGACTTTGTACCGGTGAAATATAACCTAGAAGGGTCACAGATACGTATGTTATCTACCTTCGCATTTCGAAATCTCAATAAAATTGTGGGTAAGAATCTTGCGTTTCAACGTATTCCTAAACACTGTAAACTCATGCTTCTCAATGCACATTTGGGATTCGATCCTACAATTATAATGAACGACTTAAAACATTTGCAGGTGCATATAGAAACAACTCGATCCTATCTTGCAAAATCCTATATTCTCCATAACCACTTTATTGACCAAGTTACCGGAGCACAATGCTCTATCTATCAATTAAGCAAGACTCTAAAACAGGTAGAATTCCTTTCTCCCGATTCGTCCCTTGATGATCTTTCCCTTACTTCACAGACAGCAATTGTGGACTATTTAAAGAAAGCACAACAGCTAGGCGCTTTCCAACAAAATAGCTGTTCATCCACTGCTGATGGTTTATGGGCCTACTTCTCAAGTGCTGAAAAACAGAAAGAATTAGAAGAACTCTGCAAAACAATCAAAAAAAATGATAATCGCGTGTCGACTAGCCCTTTTCTTAACAATGGACAAATTACAAATCAAGATGGTTTTAGAAATGCTTTGGAATATGAACAAAAGAAGACAAATTTGAGAACCTTTCTCACTGCTGCATGGGGTCTTGCATCTATAGGTAAATACGAAGTCAAGAAACTGAAAGAACTCAATTGGCTTCTTGATGCCTCTATCTACCATCATCTTTTTTGAACTGTAATATAACAAGGATATATATGATCAAGATGAGTAAGTTTTTTATTGCCTATTTATTTGTTGTTTTTTGCACTCAGTCTAATTGTGATTCTTCCTCAGCGACTCATCCTAAATCTGACGAAGAAGATACAGCTGAGGTTTCTCAAATTGAAAAAATGATTTCCCAAGTTCTAGCGGAAATAGGTCGTGTTGACGATCAACTACGTTTTTTAGAAACTACAATTCAAGAACTGATGAAGATAATAGCAGATATTCTGGCTTCCATTCAGAAAGTTGAATCTGAGCAAATTAGAGTAGGAAATGACACTTCTAAAGTAAAATCTGAAATTTCTGACGTTAAATCCAAAATTTCAAGTGTCCAGTTTGAAATTCCTCGAATTAATTCTCTTAAAGAAAGCTATCTCTCTGACGCAAAAACTTACCAATCTGAACATGAGGAATGGGAGAAGAAAAAAGTTGGTGTTAAAAGAGAGATTAGCGACCTTTTGCAGATTCAACATAAATTGCAAGTTGAAGTCGATCTGAAAACCAAAGAATCTTCTAGTGTTTTAGATTTTAACAAAGATATTCTTAAATTTAGTGAATCACATTCGAATTTTCTTGAACAGAATAAAGCTGTGTTGGATGCGATTTCTAAACTGCAAACTGCACATGTGCAATGGATACTAGATTTTAAACAACTGATGAAAACTTTTGCTCCCGATTTTCCGTCTGTCAAGGACATGCCATCATACAAAAAAGCACAAGGTAATGTTCTCAAATTCCGTGAAAAGATTCTATCCTTAAATACTCTTAAATCAGAAGAAGATGCTCTTATTAAGCAGATCAAGGCACAAATTGAAGCTATTCGAAAAGAACAGACTACACTTCGAACATTTGTTTTGAAGCCTGGTTTTACAGTATTTAGCGCTTACAGAACTGCAACCCGAAATATTGAAACCCTTAAGAATTTCGATAAATTCCTAGACGAATATTATCACGGTCTACATAGAGCAGAGTCTCTTATTTTAGAGGAGAGAAAGAAAAGAAACTATCTGTTGGAGGCAGTTCCTTCTTTGTGGAACAGATTGTTGAAGGCTAATCTGCTTGTTTCTTCTGTCGAAGTCGGTGTTGATCTTACTAAACAAGCTGCAATAGGGCTAAGAGGAGATGAGATTGTATATGGAAATCTTAAGAGTGATTTAGCAAATCGACGTTCGCAATTCTTGAAGGCTTTATATACGGACTTGACGCCTATTCATGCTAGACGTTTGGCTATAGAAGCACGCGAATTTCTGCAAAACAGTGAGGTTCAAATTCGAAAAATGGATCTTGCAGTGGAATTTCGCCCTTACATTGAAGATCTATTAGGAAAATATAAAGATCTATTTGATACCGATATTTCCGATGCACAGAAGATCTCGAATAAACCTGAAGCGTATTTTAAAGAACGAAAACGGGCTACAACATTATACACAAATAGGTACTCGCACAAATTTTCGGATCAATGCAAAGGACTCTCAAAGCAAATTTTGGAATATTCGAAAAATAACCTCCAGAGTGAAAGCGACTACATTGCGTTCAGGAGTACTTGTCTATGAAAAGATATATTAATTTTGGCTATCTGCCTTTCACATGCGATGCTCTAAAAAAAGGAATGTCACTTTTTCTGTCATTTATTCTGTTGTTGAATTCGCATTCCATAGCTTTTGCTAGTTCTGTAACATCTGGTGATTTGCATTCTTCTGCTTCCAGAATAGACTTTCTGTCGCTTCCCTCAGGAATTCTCCAAAATACAAATCTTCAGTACTTATACATCGATCAAAGCAATAATGGACGAGAGAAATATATTAAAATTCGAGAAAGTACTCTTTCATCGAAGCTTTCAGACCATCAAACGAACTATCATATCGAAATAAAAACTGGATATGGTTGCGATGCAAACGCTTGCATTACGGTTAAGTTTAAAATTGATGGAAGGGATTTTGAATTCCGAAAGAAAATATTCTCAACCTTCAAAGATGGCCAGCCAGGTTCCTTGGGGTCGTTCTCTGCTAATTCTTCTTATACAGAAGGCAAAACGCAAATGGCTGGTGGAGGATTTTCAAGTAGCAGTCGCGTTAGATCCGCTCTTTCTCGTTTGGATTCTCTCAACAGCCAACTTCAAGCAAAAAATCAGCAATTGGCCAGCAAAAGCAGCACCCTCCGTTCAAAGAATGAAGATCTAAAAAAAGAAAATTCGAAGCTAGAGGATCGAAATCAACAACTTTCCAGAGAAAATTCAAATTTATCTTCTGTTCGATCAGAACTAGAGAGAACGGAGAATGATCTCCAGGGGGAGATAGATAAACTGAATGACGCTATACGGGCAATGCGCGATGCTGGGAAGGCAGCCGAAGAGGCAAAACAAAGAGCAAGTAATTCAAAGGTAGAGTATGAACGTCTTCAAACAGAAAAAGAAAAAGTCAAGAAGGACATAGCTTCTCTTAAAGTAAAATTGGACGAACTGAAATTACGATTAGAAGACAATCTTAAAGTTGCCTCAAATAGATTGGAAGGTGTCGAAAAGCAGTCCGAAAAAAATCGCAGCAACAAGGAACTCGCTGAAAAATATGTAAGAGAGGGTGTTTCGAATCACAACAAAAATCTTTCTGACATTGATCAAGTTGCACAATCTAAGGAGGGTGTTTCACGGCTCAATAAAGATTTAGATGCAATTTGTAAAATCGATATTCCTTCGATTGATCATGATTTCGAAAAAGTACCCGGACTTAATTTTTCTGCTTCGGATGAAAGTCATCTATCTAAACTTCAGTTTGGCAGCCGATATATAGCAGGAGCACGGACGCTTCATAGCAAGATAAGCGATAAAAATCCAAGCTTTGAAGAATATCAGTCTTTCGCCAAAGCTAGTCTTGACGCTGCGGACAAGGCTTTTTCAACGGGTAAGGAGTCTGTTGGAAACAAGCTCGTCGATAGAGCTTTTGCATTGATAGATCAAAGCATTTCAAACGATTCTGTTCTGCCTTCTTCTGAAGGTCGAATTTCTGAAGAAGATTTTGCAAAAAATGCACCGGAAGTTATTCAGGACTTGAGGGACAGACGTGACGCAACTTTGCGGCAAATTGATTCAATGGATCATTACAAGGAGCGCAAGGATCTTATTGATTATGCGTCACACTCTATTGACCTTTCTCAGGACTATTTTGATTCGAGTGATGTCGAATCAAGTTGGACTGCTGCAGAAATAGCAAGAACTGCTTTAGATTTTGCAACGAGTTTTACTCCAGGTGTAAGCCTGGGACGCGATGTTTATGAAGCCGTTACGGGTAGAGATCTTATAAGCAGAACTGAACTCGATACTTTTTCTCGCTCTATGGCTATATTGGGAGTTGTTACAGCTGGTTTTGGTAGTAAAATTGGGAAGGGAATTAAGGCTCTTGCTAAGCTGATGAAGGGGGGAAAGGTTTCTGATGCTGTTAAAGCAAGTGAGAAAATAGATTATTCTGCTAGAAAGTTTGACCTTCCAACGAATAGCATAAAAAAGTTTGCAACAGATCTTGCAAATCCTCCTAGGAGGTCACATATACTTCATGGTGAGCTAAAGCCGGATGGCTCTTGGAGCGGAGGACATCTGTATCCTGGTAAACCAGAAAAGACGGTATTTCCGCAAAGTTGGTCTGGAGATAAAATTATGCATGAGACTTCAGATATTGTTACAGATCCTAAAATTAGCTGGGATAAATTAACAGGAACAGGAGGAGACTATACAAAAACTGGAAAACCAGCTCGTTTTAAAGCGACAGGGCTTCGTGATGGAATAACGATTGAGGTTGTGATTGAGCCAGCTGGTGAGGGTATCATAACTGCATATCCGAAATCAGGGCCAGGTGTATTTACAAATCCAAAGGGGTAACAATGGACAATTCAAAATTTGAAAAGATTTTACATTTTTTGTCAGGAAAAATTCCTTTAAATCAACTTGAAAGTGACCGGGAAATTTTTAATAAATCAGACGCCACCATTGCGTTAGAATGCCTCTGTTCCCAAATTGCGGATAATGATGTTAGACTTACTAGCGAAATTTTTGAAGACTTGAAAATTCTTTGTGAAAAGAAAGGGGTAGATTCATCATATTTGAATGATCTCAAGGACTGTATACAAAAAGAATAAAATTCTTTCAGATTCTATATTCTACGATAAACGAAATTCGAAATCTCAAAGTTTTAGAGACTTTGCATTTTATTTATGAGAAATTCAGAAAAATTTGAGATGAAATAGTTCCGCACCCAAAATATTTGACATGAACCTCCTCAGATTTAAAGACACCTGGTCCAACCCATTTTAACATTTACTTGTTTTTAGTAGGTCTTATGCACTTCAGCCTTTGCTACACTAAGGGTATCTTTCGAACTAGGAACGACAATTAGGTGTACATGATTTCACATAGAAGTTCTGGAGAAAGGTTACCATGCTGGACGATAAAAAAATACCTGATGATACCGAAGTTTTAGAAATCATAACGAGATTTTGCAACGGAGGTTTTGGGAGTGATGAAATAAACACTCAAATGATGCAGTATATAGAAAGGGCGTATCCAATAGGAATTTCAGATATGATTTTTTGGGATACGAGAGATTTAACACCCAAACAAATCCTGGAAGAAGCTAAGAAATTAAAGCCAATATGTCTAAGAGTTGGTACCGATCGAGCTGAACTGGTGGGCTTAACCCATCTTCATTTTGATGAGGTATTAAATGGGTTTTAAAAACTTTGATGATCTGATTTCTAAAAATATGCCAGTTGATTATTGGGAAGAAGACCAACTATTTGAGGCGCAAAAAATTGTGGGCCAGTTTAGCGAAGATGATTGGAATTCTTTAGAACATGCCTTTCTTTCAAAAAACAATAATTGGAAGTGCAGATCAATTCAATCAATTGGAGATTTAAAGAGCACAAGAGTTGTCTTGATTTTACTGAAATGTTTAGACGAAAGTGATTTAGACGTGGTGGAAACCGCTATAGATTCTCTCAGACTTATTGTTCCAGAGGGTGGAATTGAACTTTCAAAAAGCCAACAAAGAGTGCTCGAGAAAATGATTTCCAAAAGCGGAATTAGAGGCAAGGTTACTTGTGACTTAAAACAAAAGTGCAAACATGATTGACTTAAAAGCTCCTTAGAGATGGAATAAAGTAATGAACATCAATGATTTTGAGTCGAGTGAATTATTAATAACAGCTGTGGATTCATTGAGTGAGTTACATGCGGTATTGCAAAGCACTGAACCCAATATTATTCTTTGGGATTCAGATGAAGGTGTAGACAGTTATTTTCATCTAAAATTCTTAAAAATTAGAAGCAGTATAGGCTTATGTACTTCTAATCAGGGGCAGTTTTCAGGATTTAAAAAAATTGGCCAGAAAATTCTTGTCTATAGCGATCAAAAAATAGTTGTTATTCGAAACAATTTTAAGCTCAGCTGGAAAGCAAGAGTAGATGGAACAATTTTTGAGATTTTTGTGCACAACGGAAAAGTTATAGTGGTAAATGAGATCGGTGTGAATTGTTTTTCAATTGATGATGGGTTTAAATTGTGGTCAATTTACTCAGATTTAATTGTGGGACATAATGTGGATGGTGATGATATTACTTTGAAAACAGAGGGTGGTTCCATTCACTATTCGTTAAAGAATGGTGAACCTATAACTTAACGCCGTACTTATCGATCAAAAGAAAACAGTTCTAGAAGAAATGGAAATGTTGGAAAATAGAATACTTAAAATAGTCCAAAAACTAACGCCGTTAGCCACAATTGAATTAAAGGAAGTGAATGAACTTGTTTTGAAGCATGGTGAATATGGATTAGCACTTGAAAATCTTTGCTCAATAATTGAAGAGAGTGATATTACGATTAATCCAGAAGAGCTCCAGGAAATTTTAGAGTTATTTCGGATAATGGATTTTGACGAAAAAACCATTTCGTACTATTCAAGAGCCATTAGAACGATCACGTAAAGCTGCTCAAAAAGAAGTCGGAGATCTGTTCGAATACAGAATCAGGCATGCAATTATGTTGAGAAAAATGCCAACTACATTCACAGAGATCTTTATGGGTATTGAATCACCACATTATGACTTCGAAAGTAATGATTTTTTTGCAATTTCAAAGAGAGAAAGCATCTCTGGCACTTCCTATCAGGTATTAGATGAAGACACATGGACTCCTTATTGGGTAGAACGCTCTAAAGTTACATTTCAGGATTTCGGAATTCCTAATAATTGGGTGAAGATTCGGCGTAATGGGGAGACCCTTTTTACCTTTCCTGAGTTTAGCAAAGAAGGTTTTTGGGAAGATTTTTTCGATGGAGAAAAAAAAGCTATCGACGCGTATAATAGTATTATAGTTCCTATTTCTTGCATCTCCATCAAATGCTCTCATATTGATGACATTCACAAATTTACATGGTCAAATGTTTCGGTCCTTCTGCAGAATAAGTGGTGCCTATTAAATACTCCTGTCGATTTAGCAATAAAGAAAGTTTCGGAAGAGAGCTATTCTCAAGAAGAATTACTGCTGGCCGGACTAAGAACTGATGAGGAAGTTGAAATTAAAAATCTTGTTAGCAGCCTTGCTGCAAATGATTCTCTCGATGAAGACCAGCTCATTAAAGTGGGCTCAAATTGGGTAAAGGACTGTTATCCAAATGCTGATTTGGATTTGTTTGTTTTCCGATTGAAAAAGAGTTTTTAAAAATACTCTCAAAACTAGACCTCTAAACTTGGATTTGTATGCTTGTTCGATGCATCAAAAATAAATTTGCAGATTTTGAAGAAGGTCCATTAAAGAATTCTTTGAGAAAAGTCATTCATATGGATGAACATGAAGAAGTCGGACTTAAAGTTGGTCGGACGTATATCGTCTATAGTATAAACTTGAATTTTTTAATTGAGAATATGCCGTTTTATTATATTTGTGATGACGAACAATCACCATATCCAGTTCCGAAGGCAGCATCTTTTTTTGAGATTATTGATTCAAAGCCATCTCAATACTGGAGTTTCATTTTTGAATCCGGCGCAAGAGGTCGATATGGGTTGTTTCTTCCTGAATGGGCCAATGACCAAGGATTTTATGAGCGTCTAGTTGATGGAGAACAAAAAGAAAAAGAGATTTTTCTTCGATATAAGAAACAACTGGAAAGCGAAATACGGTTTGACTAGCACGGTCGAGATTTTAAAATTGATTAGGGATATCAAAAGTAAAGACCCAATGACCTTTGAGAATGCATTTCATCTTATTTTACCTATCGTTGATAGATATAAAACTGAGATCTTAGATGCAATGGAGCGGGAAAGCGATACTCAAACAAAAGCAAAATTTATTGAACTATTAGGTCACTGTAAGGATGAATCACTGATTGTAGTTTTTAAAAATGAACTTAAGAATAGAAATGAAGAGATCGTAAATTGGTGTTTGTTTGCTCTCGAAAACAATCCTTCCAAAGAAGGTCATAAAATAGCAAAAGAGTTTAGGAAAAAAAATCCAAGATTCTCTGATGATGAAGATGTGTAGATTTAGTATTTAGCCACTTATCTCTAGTAGCTATTTAAAAAAAATGCAAATATAGAAATATTGGAAAATCATTCATGGTTTTGACTTCATACGGAGTGGAGTTCCCTCGAGATTCTCTTCAGTTGGGAGAAGAGAAGGCGGTGATGAACCAGCTGGAGATGGCATTATCATAGCCCATCCACTACGAGTGAACCTTCCTCATGAAATGGAATTGAAATTAGTGAATAATAATGACCTCATCATCTCTTTGACAGACTTACTTGAATTTATAAGTCCTTTTTTAGACAAGCCTCAATGCGCTCACATCAAGGAATGTTTGTACCATGGCGAGGAGAGTATTGCGTTTGAGGATATGTGTTCATACATTGATGATAATGACATTACAATTTCTGAGCAGATTTTTAATATAATTGAAACAACAGGAAAAAGTATGGAAATAGACCCGACTACATGGTTGTTGCTTAAAAATAATGTCTTATAATTTGAAATCTTGAAATGGTATCTATCTGCATCGAATGAGGAAGATTTTTAGTCTTGCCATCATGAAGAAGTAGGAATTTATGGGCGTTTATATAGGTTCAGATGGAAAAACTGTCTTCGAGTTAATCCAAACAGATTTTTTAGATGAGAATGGTAGCAAAACCTATTGTTTTACTTGTAAGGTTGGTTCTCATAAATTTGCAGCTGAATTGGAGAATATCTGGTTCTACGGTGTTGATTTGCTAAATTTTGCTGAAGAAGTGGAACACCTGATAAAAAATCCTAAAAAAAGTAGCGCATCGCTTAACGCAATGACAGATTTCTCCTGCATAGTTCAGCTTTCAGATTCTCTTGGCCATTTCACAATTAAAACAAAAATGGAAAGCCGCGTACATCAAAATTCGGCATCCCTAATGATTGAAGCTGAAACACAAACCTTAAGCAACTTTGCAAGTGAATTGAGAGCTGTTCTGAAGAATTAGAAGAAAAATAGACTTTTTGGAGTAATGCCATGGGGCATTCTTTTTTAACTTATAAAAACCGTGAAGAACGATTAAACGATATTGATATCGAAATTTGCGTTTATCTTATTGAAGACGTCTCCAAGGCTTCTTCCCTAAGCTTAGAATTAAAGAATCAAGTTGATAATTGGTCGCATTCTGTTCGTTCAGCTGCTCCCGGTTGCATTGATTTGGAACTTGATTCTATGAGCGGCTCATTCGTTCTAATCACCGGACAGGCTGTGATGGAACAGGAGAAATATGAGGTTTATCTGCAGTCGTTCATTAATAGTTTTGCAAAGAGAAGAATATATCGCTCAGCCATGGCGCTCGTAGTCCACCGTTCTTTTGCAGCTTTAGCAGACTTTTCTTGCATTTCTTTTCTTTGAGTTGAAGTCAAAGCAGCAAATTCCGCTAGTCCCTTTTTGATACTGTGAACATTAAACGGATCGACCTGAATGGAATAACCTTTGAAAAGCTGACCAGGAGCACTTATTCTAGGTGCAAGCACGATAACATTTAACCTCATTGCTTCAACGAATGTCAGTCCGAAACTTTCTGATTTTGAAGGACCAGCGAGTAAATCTGCAGCTGCAATAAGTTGAGCAAGTTTATCTCGATCTTTGATCAAACCTTTGAGAATGACAGGAACTCCTTTGTCGTTTTTGAATAGAGCGTCTTCGTCCCATTTATTATAAGGTCCGATGTATACAAGACAAGGGATACGTTTTGTAGACTCCTTCACAAGTAAATCTGCAGCTTTCTTTAAGGTTCGCGAACCTTTCAGATCTCCATGCCCTCCTACTCTACCGACGGCAACTGTAACAAAAAATTCAGGATCGCTAATAGAACCATGATACTTTGCTTTGCATTCTTTCAAATATTCTTCTCGTTCCATTGCAATACCCGACTTCCAAGCATCATCTTCCTTCGGAATTTTCAGATCAGACCCATTTTCTATAACGTCCAAATTGGGAGATTCTGAGAGTGGTTTTTTGTAGCCCATGAATTCAATAAGTTCATCTCTCTGAGCCCTAGAAACAAAAGCAAAAACGGATTTGTGCATTTTTGGACTCGTGATCTCTTTAAAAATATCAACTAATGCTACGATTCTTTGCATCTCCAGTTCCATTGAACCAAATGAAATTTTCTTTTCATACCTGAGCAAGTCCTCAGGAGTGTGAATACCTATTTGTTTTATGACCTTCAAGTTAGGTTCGACCGAAGCGTGCTCTGTATGAACAAGATGAAATTTTCCTTGCTGTGCAAGATCTAAAAGATTTTTGGACTGATGATCATACTCCGATTTTGGAGAAATACTCCAAGTGTGGGAATGAACGATGTCAGGTTTAAGGTTTCTTGCTTGGAAGAGTTCGTCTCTGGTG
>Ga0206941_10023_pt1 | contig 46678 bp, 13 predicted proteins | sample Alteio_BWOrgHeat_9_FD_153251 | JGI IMG/M metagenome (GOLD analysis project Ga0206941, IMG submission 153251) | Enriched cells from forest soil in Barre Woods Harvard Forest LTER site, Petersham, Massachusetts, United States -... | ecosystem: Environmental > Terrestrial > Soil > Temperate forest >...
TTCAGTCCTACCGGGATCTGCCGCTTTTGATGAACCAGTGGGCCAATGTGATGCGCTGGGAAATGCGCACCCGGATGTTTCTGCGCACCTCAGAGTTTCTCTGGCAGGAAGGTCATACTGCCCATGCAAACGCTGAAGAAGCCCGGCAGGAAACACTGACAATGCTGAATGTCTACGCCCGCTTTGCAGAAGATGTACTGGCCATGCCTGTGATTCAGGGCGAAAAATCCGCGGGCGAACGTTTCCCTGGCGCTGAAAACACCTACTGTATCGAAGCCATGATGCAGGATAAAAAAGCACTGCAGGCCGGCACCTCCCATTATCTCGGTCAGAATTTTGCACGCGCCTTCAATATTAAATTTTTAAACAGAGAAGGGGTTGAAGAACTGGCCTACACCACGTCATGGGGTGTCAGCACCCGTTTGATTGGCGGCCTCATCATGACGCACTCTGATGATGATGGTCTGAGACTGCCTCCGCGTCTTGCATCAACACATCTTGTGATTCTGCCTGTCATTCATAAACCGGAACAGCGCGAAGCCGTGCTCTCATACTGCGAAAAAATAGCCGCCGCCTGCCGCACTGTTGTCTGGCCGCACGGCACCATTTCCGCTGAAATCGATCAGCGTGAACTGACAGGCGGTGAGAAGGCCTGGAGCTGGGTCAAAAAAGGCGTGCCTCTGCGCGTTGAAATCGGCGGACGGGAAGCGGAAGCCGGCAATGTCACCGTCACCCGCCGGGACCGTCCCTACAAAGACCGCACCACTCAGTCACTGCAGGCATTTATTGATGCGCTGCCTGCAACGCTGGATGACATTCAAAAAACACTGTTTGATGAAGCGAGTGCATTTCAGCGAAAAAACACCCACATCATCGATTCCAAAAAAGATTTTTATGATTTCTTTAATGGAGAAAATCATGGGGGATTTGCGCTGACTCACTGGAACGGGGATCCGGGTGTGGAGGACCAGATCAAGAAAGATCTCAATGTGACGATCCGCTGTCTGCCGCTTATTGGTTCGAAGGAACCCGGGATCTGTCCGTTCAGTCAGGGGAAAAGTGCGCAGCGGGTTGTTTTTGCGAAGGCTTATTGATCAGCTTAACTGCTCCCTTTTTTCCCGCACAAAAAATCGCGCAGGAAAAAAGGGATGCATGAGACATATTTTATTTTTTCTCAAGCCCGGGTCCGGACGATTTATCACCTGTGATTTTCTTTACATCTTCCTCATAAGTCTGCCCTTTTACTTCAAACAGTGTTTTAATCGCTCTCCTTGTAAGCAGCCCCCCTTCAGTCAATCCCAGCAGTCCCATCGTTGTCAGATCAATCATCAGAGGAATGCATAACACGATGCCTTTCAGAAAACTCTCTCCGAGATGCATGAGGCCCCTCGAAACATACCGTCGATTTCCGAGCACCGCTGCATTTTCAGGCTTATTAAGTGTATCGGCAAAATTCTGAATTTTCTGGGCAGCGGATCTGTTCGGCATATTAAGACAGTCATCCAGGGTGCACAGCACTTTTAATTTTTTCTCCACAGCGCGCCTTGCATCAGAATCCACAGGCAGTGAAACCAGAGCATTCTCCAGATGCGCAGCATATTCTTCAGTCAGCCGCAGAAGCTCCGCCAGAATATTGTCATCTTCGGGCGTTCCCTGTGGCTCCAGCAGAGGAATCTCTTCATCCACAAAGTTAAAGTCATAACTTATATCTGCAACATCTCTCTGCAGCGTCATGTAACTCAGAGACTCTGCTCTAATAATAGAATCTTCATTCTTCAGCTCGGGCATTCGGGCCAGTTTCGGCCTGATCCGTTTTATTGTCTCATCACCACGTCCGCACAAAGGAATATCCAGCCGCCCTTCCTCAAGAAATTCCCAGTAGGTTTTTCTGCATTTTTCATTGAACCATCGGTTCACGGAAAATAAACACTGATTGTCAGCATATTCTTTAAATTCTGAGAGATCACGATAATATTTCTGAAGCACGTTTTGGTCTGAGGCAAGAGGAAACCGGATAATATAAAGATCTTTGGCAGTCCGAAGATCAACATCCGATATTTTTTCATCAGCAACAAATTTACACTCTGAGATGCGGTCAACCTCCTTCTTCTGATCACCGTTAACCAGCTTCAAATATTCTATAAGCTGAAAAAAATTCACATACACAACACCTGACCGTCGATCTTCCGAGAAAAATCCCCGCAGTTGATCTCCCATAGCCATAACAATTTCTTCTGATTCCTTCAAAAGCGCATCATTTTCATCCTGCAGCTTCCGGGCTTCATTTCTCCGGATGTCGGCCAGTGTACTCTTTTGGATGAGTCGCTTTGCTCTGTCTTCCAGTACTCCCCCAACCCTCTGCATAACACCAAGATCATCTCCAACAGGACCTTCCGTCACATCCAGATCAACACCGCCTAAACTCCAGCCCTTCATGCCGGATGAGGTTACCAAAAGAAGATCAGCACACATCTGCTTCTGATTTTTCTCAATCAGCACATCCAGGCGGGACTTTTTTTTCTTTTCAGAATCATCTGAAAACAAGTTCTCATTGGAAAGATCCACTTCATCCGCCAAAAAACCAAGCAGTTGCAGCTGAATCGCCTCATAATCGTCTAAATCCGGGTAATTTTTTTCACCGGGGAATTTCTCTTTCAGCAGAGCCTCAAAATCCAGTGCTTCCACCAGTTCCATCAGCATCAGAATATCCTTCTCTGTCATCGGATCCTGCAAGATATTCAGAATCTTACTTACCCACCCTGTGACGCTCATTTGATCCCCCGAGTTTATTGAATATACTAATGTCTATGCTTTTAAATAGGGCAATAATAGTCAAATTATATCAGAGATGTACTATATTTGTCCACACCTTGACTCAGTATCTATTCGTGTTACCCTTTGCCGCACTTTTCAAGACAGGGAGCCTTCACGGCATGACGTTTCTTTCAGAGCTGAACAACACCATTCAAATCCTCTCAACCCCCGGCAAAGGCATTCTGGCCGCCGATGAAAGCGAAGCCACAATCAGCAAACGATTCAGTGCCTTAAAGATCCCCACCACCGAAAGCATGCGCCAGACCTGGCGGGATCTTTTGATCACGACCCCCAAAGTCAGTCAGTTCATTGCGGGGGTGATTCTGTTTGAAGAAACGCTGAAACAAAAAGCACTCGATGGCACGCCTTTTCCTGAAAAGCTCAGACAACTCGGCATCCTGCCCGGCATCAAAGTCGACCAGGGGCTGACCTTGTTGCCTGGCACTCAGGATGAACAGATCACTCAGGGGCTGGATAAACTGGGCGATCGACTGGCCCAATACCGTGAACTGGGTGCACGTTTTGCCAAGTGGCGGGCGGTCTATTCCATTTCAAACACCACGCCTTCCCGTCTGGCCATCAAGACCAACGCTGAAGTGCTTGCACGCTATGCCGGTCTTTGTCATGCCAATGGCATTGTGCCGATTGTCGAGCCTGAAGTGTTGCTGGATGGCAGTCATACCCTTGAGCAATGCGCTGAAGTGTCTGAACAGGTATTGCATGCAGTATTTCATGCCTTGCATAACCATCATGTCCGTCTCGAACACATTGTGCTGAAGCCTTCGATGGTGATCAGCGGTAAGACCTGTTCCAAACGTGCAGATGTCAATACCGTTGCAGCCGCCACACTGGCTGTTTTGAAACGCACCGTACCTGCTGCAGTTCCCACCATTAATTTTCTCTCAGGGGGTCAGACTTCTGAGGAGGCAACCGCACATCTGAATGCCATGCATACGCTCGCCAAAGGCACACTGCCATGGAACCTCAGTTATTCTTATGCCCGTGCACTGCAGGAACAGGCGATGCAGACCTGGCATGGCGATGCAAAACAGATTCCCTCCGCACAAAAAGTTTTTTACCACCGCGCTCACCTAAACAGCCTTGCCGCCACCGGGAAATACACCCCCGCACTTGAGAAAGAAAATTCTGTGGCTTAATTCACCCAACCACACAGGGAGAAAAACGGCATGAGCGCCCATCTTGTTGCAACGACTGAAGCGAAAGACCAGTTCATCGAACTGGTCAATCGTGTGGCCCACGGCAAAGAACGGATTATCCTGACAAGGCGCGGCAAAGAAATTGCCGCAATTATTCCCATGGAAGATCTGGCTCTTTTGCAGTCCAACCAAAACCAGGAAGATCTCACCGCTGCGATTGATGCCTTAAAAGAAGCCCGGGAGTCCGGGACTATTTTGCTGGATCAGCTGAAAGAACAGATGGGTGTGTAACGATGACCAACACACCCTATACCGTGCGTCTTGCGCCTAAAATTACGCGACAAATCCGGAAATTACCGCAGAAGGAACGGCGACTGGCGTTTCGTCTGGCGGAGGCGCTTGCAATTAATCCCAGACCTCCGGGAGCCACACGGATTGAGGGAATGACGGGACTCTACAGCGAGACGTTTGAGGAGCTGCATATGATTTATAAGATTGAGGATCAGGATGTGGTGCTGTTGTTTTTGAGATGAGCTCCTGCTTTCAAGTGAAACCCTGCTGGTATAGAGTCTCGCAGCGGCATCTGACTTAGTCATGTGCTGTTTTTCCATTTCCTGTTTTAATGCATAAGCAATAACACGCTTAGATGAGAAGACTGAAACATTGCCGAAATTGACCATTTTACGCAAAGTAGCCGCCCCAAAACCTTCACAGGCGGCATTCCAATGCACCCCAAAAAACACCGCCGGTCACCGATTTCGGCAAAGTCATTCAGAAAAAGCCCTCCGATGACTAAGGCCGCATGCTTTTAGCAACCACCCCTGTGTCATCCAGTGACTTGAGCAGCTCAGAAAATGATTTTGATTTTCGAAAGGTTCGGGTTTTTTCCATAGGTTCTCTGAGCACGCGAAGCAGATGTTGTGTCTCCTCGAGCGCGGTGTCCCCTGGATTTCGGTGTTCTGCAAACAACATAAGGGCTTCCTGGATTTTTTTTTGTTTTTCTTTGGGATCTTTTTTAAAAATGCCTGTTTTTGTGGCAAGTGTGTCACAGTACTGTTCCACAAAACGCAGAAGATGATCTACCGGCTCATGTCCCTCCCGGGGCGGGCAGGGGAACAGAAGTATTTTCCAGTTAGAAAAATCGGCATGATCTCTTTTGAGATCAGTGATGTGTTTCAGAAATCTTGCAGGGGATATGTTGTCTGAGAGCGGAAAGGGACAGCCCATTTCAGTCTGCCATGCCATCTGCAGAATATTAATGACAAAACCAAGGCAATTATTTTTTTCTGAAAGGGTTTCAGTCCATACAGGTTCTACCGGTCTTGAGTTTGCAAACACGACTCTGGGGTCTGCATTGATGGAAATATTTTGCGACAGAATTTCATTCTGTGTGAGTTCTATGATGCGGGCTCTGATATGCGCCGGGGGACGGACAATCAGGAATGAAAATCCAGCAGGGTAATGCAAATGATTTGAGCGCAGCCCATTTTCAGTGAGATGCAAAAACACAATACCTTTCTGGTCATTTCCGGTGCAAAGGCCCGTATGCAAAAAAATGACCGGCCAGCCATCCCGCCTCATGGGCAATTGCATTACAGCAAAAAGGCGTCCAAAAAATCTCTGTCGAAAGTTATTGGCAGCGTTACGGTGGAAAAGAATCATATCGCCAGGAGAGAGTGAATCCTGACTGGAAAGAATATCGTCAATGAACGGCATTTTTGGACCCAACTAAAGTTATAAATGTTCTTTATTTTATTATATCGAAGATTTTTGATCAATATAAATGCATTAAAAAGTAACCAATGAAATTTGACTACGGTCCCCGTCTTTTAGGCCCTTGATCATCCCGTTTTTCGTCAGATACATTCGCTTTCCTAGTCGTTGCAGTGTGAGAAAACAGACCTGATCGGGCGAAAGCAGAATAAGACTTTTCCTCTATATCGGATTTTTCTTCAGAAGAATTTTCAAACCCTGCATTTTGCAAAGAGGAAACGTCCGGTGAATATGCCTGAATATTATTCAGAGCATCCTGCAGCGTTTGTGTAACATCATTGCTTAGATTATTAATCTGATCCATCTGCCGAAGAGCGGATGAAAATGCCTCATGGAAATTTTCTCCGCCACTGTATTCTTCAGTAAAATTTTCGGCAAACTGGGAAATTTGTTCCCTAGAAAGCTCAGGCAGGCCTGCTGCCAAAACGGACAAAGTAGTCTCATAACAATAATGCTGATCCCAGGCGTGCATAACCTGATCTTTAGCCCTGATTCCACGGTTAGGAACATTTACAGGCAAAGATGCCAGTGTTTTGGCATAATCTTTTAATGGGAACGGGTTCACTTCCAGAACCGGGATTTGCGGCGTTGAATCTCTTGAAGTTAAATACATATTCGTTAACAAGGAGCTGACAAAACTCCCTCCCGAATTGAATGGAAGCAGGCTGATATACCTGCTCTCTGTCGCCAGCAATGGCCTGCCCAGTTGTTTTTCAATTCTCTCGTCAATTCTTGTCAGATGCGAATCATGGGCCTGACTCAGCGCAGCGACAAACTCCTGCCTTGATCTGAGCCATTTATTCTCATACCCATCCATCACAGACGGTTTCTCCAGCCATTCCTTTGCATTGAGTTCGTTTACCATGACAAGAGCATGATAGAGATCTTCTTTTTCCTGGCCGGGAAGCTTTTTCAGAGCTGCCTGAAAGGCTTCCGTGACAATAGATTGCATTTCATCTTCTATGATTTCTTTGGCACTACGGGGAAGCTCAGCAATGTAGTGTCCCTGACCTATCATGGCTATGCGTGTAATTTGCCCTGGAAAACAGCTGGGATTGTCTTTCTGGTTGTCACCATGCGCATCATCGTTATGCGCTCTTCGAATGAGTGCCATATACGATGCAAACTGATCAATGTTTTCCATTTGTTTGGCGGCCAGAAAATAGTAGGCTGCCCTTTCTCTCAAAATTGAAACAGCATCATCCTGATTTAACGACACACCCTGACTGGATGCCTGTGTTGTAAAAATTTTTTCCTCGGCTGCATGATCATTTGAGTGGGTCAACAGATTAGGCCACCCGGCAGTCGGGGCACCAGGGTCATAACCCCGCCAGGCAATCTGGGCATCCTCTTTGTTGGACGTAAAATATTTCTCCCGGGCCTGCTTCAATGTGCTAGGATCGGCTGCAATTAATTTTTCTTTATTTTCCTCAATAAACTGGATTACTTCGCTGATTACTTTACCTGCATCTGGTGCAGAACGCTCAAAATCCAGCAACAGGCTTTCCTGTATTTTATCCAGCAGTGCTGACCGGATTTCCTTTTCAATACTGTCCAAACGTTCATCCTGTGACTTTCCGTAACCTTCGAATTCTTTTTTAAAATGTGGTTTTACTTTATTTTGGAAATGTGCATTGGCCGTCCGGGTCATTGAATCATTCATGGATGATTCGTTGCCACCGACTTCTTCAAGAAGAGCGCGATCTATTTTTTTTGAAGACGCCTGTACGCCAAGTATTTTATCTGCAAGCATTCTCTTCTCAGGCCGCATAATCAGGTTTGCAAGAACTGTACTTTTATCTCCCAACGATGCCGGAAGTTTATTAATTGCATCCTCCGGCAAAAAACGCCCAATCAGGATAATTACTTCTCTCATGACCGATGGCTCAAGATTAAGGTCTTTTGTTAAAACAGATATTAACTCCGGGTCTGCTTTAAATAATTTAAGCAGCGCAGATGCATTCTTATAAATCTGATTTACATCTATTTCAGGGGCATCCAGCAGGGTGATGATAATCTCAGTATGACCTTTTTTAGATGCCCACTCGATAATATCTTTCAGTGCACTGCTATCCTGAATCAGTGCCGCAAGAAACAGGGCTTTTGTTTTCATGTTATCGGGAACAAATTCCAGTGCCAACCCCAATTGCTGCACAGCCGCGAGACACACGGCTTCTGTTTTCATGTTATCGGGAACAAATTCCAGTGCCAACCCCAATTGCTGCACAGCCGCGAGACACATGGCTTCTGTTTTCATGTTATCGGGAACATATTCCAGTGCCCACCCCCACTGCTGCATAGCCGCGAGACACATGGCTTCTGTTTTCATGTTATCGGGAACAGATTTCAGCGCCAACCCATTCTGCTGCACAGCGGCGAGACATATGGCTTCTGTTTTCATATTATCGGGAAAATATTCCAGTGCCGCTCCATTCTGCTGCGCAGCGGCGAGACACATGGCTTCTGTTTTCATGTTATCGGGAACAGATTTCAGCGCTGCCCCATTCCGCTGCACAGCCGCGAGACATATGGCTTCAGTTTTCATGTTATCTGGAAAATATTTCAGTGCCGCCCCATTCTGCTGCACAGCCGCGAGACACATGGCTTCTGTTTTCATGTTATCTGGAAAATATTCCAGTGCCGCCCCATTCTTCTGCACAGCCGCGAGACACATGGCTTCTGTTTTCATGTTATTGGGAACATATTTCAGCACTGACCCAATCCCCTGCACAGCCGCGAGACACACGGCTTCTGTTTTCATGTTATCGGGAACAAATAACAGTGCCGTCGCTAATTGCTGCACAGCCGCGAGACACATGGCTTCTGTTTTCATGTTATTGGGAACATATTTCAGTTCAAACCCAGATTGCTGCACAGCCGCGAGACACACGGCTTCTGTTTTTTCATCAAGGGACAAATTCTCAAGAATTCTCATGTCAAGCTCCCCTCCTAACTCTGTAGGCATATACCCTTGTAAAGTATAAGCGGTATAGTCAAAATAAGTAAAAACCTCCGCAATGAGCAATAACTGATTGTTATTATTCAAATCCTCACCCATCATCTTAGTTAGGGTGCCAAGGAGAATCGTCCGCAAATGCAACGCAAAAAGACCCTGGGGTCAGAGCTCTGACCCCACGATCTTCCAATTACCGATATGAGAATTGAATTGGTTCCAATTTTGTGACAGCCTGTCCACCTCTTCTGGAAAAAGGCCACTTTAGGGTGGCTTTTTTATCAGCAAAAAAATGATTTCCACGCGCCAGTCTATTCAGAAATATTGGATACCTTAAAATGCCAGCATCAGATAATAAATTGCCAGATGAGATAAGCAGATCGACGCTTAAGCGTGACATGGCCGCGCTTCAAAAAATGGGGGAAACGCTGGTCGATATGCCAGAGTCGCAGCTGAGTAAAATACCCCTGCCAGATGTTCTGATCTAGGCGATCACTCTCGCTCGCAACCTGAAATCGCGGGAGGCGAGGCGAAGACAATTACAATTTATAGGCAAGTTAATGCGAACGATAGAGATTGAACCCATTCAAGTTGCAATAAAAAATGCAAAATTACTCAGCACGCAGGTAACAGCACAATTTCATCAGGCAGAAGAATGGCGTGAACAATTGATCAATGAAGGAGATGATGCAATACAGGCGTTTCTGAGTTTGCATGTAGAAATCGACATACAGAAACTGCGACAACTGATCCGTCAGGCGCAACAAAGTCGCAAATCAGGCAGGAATACGGGTGCAGAAAAATCGTTGTTCAGATATCTGAGAGAAATCATCAGATAAGGCGAGTGATCCATGGTGGAGTCTGAAAAATATTTTGTGTAAACGACCGTCCCATTGATCAAACCCGTCCTTCGAATTCGATCATAAATCTGGCCAGTGCCGGCTTCCAGCTCTTTTCAATGGCCATTAAAAACTGGATTGCCGCGGCTTGACGCTTCGCGGCCTCGCAATAATGACGCTAACTCAGCACCGCACCCAGCCATTTGCCCGTTATATACGTCAGACTCGCAGCCAGCGCACCCACTGACAGCATCCGCAGTCCGCTGTAGAGCGCACCCCGATTGCTGAACAGGCTCAGCACGCTGCCAATACTCACCAGTGCCAAAGCTGTCAGACCTGCGCTGCAGTAAAGTGCCGTATCGCCTCTGACAAGTAAAAACGGCATCAGCGGAATAAAAGCGCCGCTTCCAAAGGCAACAAATGAAGACAACGCCGCACCCACAGGCGATCCAAGGGCTGCCGGATCGAGACCCAGTTCCTCACGCGCAAGCGTATCCAGCGCGCGTTCCGGATCGCTGATCACGAGATCTGCGAGTTGCTGCGCTGTTTCTCCAGGCAATCCGCGGGCGCGGTAAATACAGGCCAGCTCTCCTGCTTCTTCTTCCGGGTAGGTTTCGAGCTCTTCCCGTTCAAGATCGATCTGGTATTCAAAAAATTCCCGCTGTGAACGCACGGAAATATATTCACCGGAGGCCATCGAACAGGCCCCTGCGAGCAGTCCTGCAATCCCTGTGAGAATAATCACAGAATGACCGGCAGCAGCACCGCCTGCAACGCCTGCCAAAAGCGACAGGTTGGAAACCAGACCGTCATTGACACCAAAAACAGCGGCACGCAGATTGCCGGCATGGGTGACACCCATGTGGCGCTGTTCGAGATGGGCAGATGCCGTGTGGCTGCCGGGGGCGCCTGCATACACGGCCATACCGCGGACTTTCATGGCGGCCAGCACAAAACGCAGACGGTTGGCGCCAAATACACTGATCAATGCGGCGACCAGACGTGAACGGATATCAGGTCGAAATTTAATGGGGGTGACACCGGACCGCTCAAACTGATTTTCCCAGAGACCGGCCTGTTTTTCAGCGGCGGTGGCAAGTTCCAGAAACATCGTGCGCCGCACCAGATCGAGCTCGCTTTCGGCCACGCGCTGATACAGCCATGCAGCCCGTTTTTCTTCGAGCCAGTTTTTCAGGATGGACATGGTCATTCCCCCAATCTTCCGTCATTCGCAATGAAGGTTTTTTTTCTTACACACATTCCCCACAAAGCCCCGTCACACCTTCTGACAGCACACTCCCCGTCACCTCATTCGGCCGAAAAATCGTACAGCCCTTCAGTCCCAGCTGATGCGCTTCCGTATACACACCGGCCAGTTTTTCAAACGGAAACGCTTTCGGAAGATTAATCGTTTTAGAAATCGCATTGTCCATCCAGGGCTGAATCATCGCCTGCATTTTAAGATGCTGTTCAGGCTGCAGGGTTTCAGAGTCAACCCAGGCCGGCGGGAAAGGTTCTTTATGCCCTCCCTGCCGCCAGAGTCTCAGCGCATAATCGGTCACACTGTAATGCGTAATCTCGCCTGCCCCATCATGGACTTTGCGTTCAAACTGTCCCCGAAATACAGGTTCAATTCCGCTCGAAACATTGTTGGCAAGCAGACTGATGGTACCTGTGGGTGCAATCGCATTGTGATGGCTGTTGCGAATGCCGTGTTTTTCGATCATCTGAAGAATCTCAGGCGGCAACTGCGAGACAAAATGTCCCAGCACATATTTTTTGCCGTGAAATGCGGGAAACACACCCCGTTCACGCGACAGCTCAACCGATGCCTGCCAGGTTGCTGATGCAATACGTTTCATCAGTTCACTGACAGCGGCATAGGATTCTTCACTCCCATAACGCATGCCGAGCATCACCAGCATGTCCGCAAGTCCTGTCACACCAAGTCCAATACGACGTGTGGCCAGCGCTTCCTGACGCTGCATTGACAGTGGAAAGCGGGAAATATCCACGACATTGTCCAGAAACCGGGTTGCAACAGCCACCGCCTGCTCGATCGCAGCCCAGTCTAAAGATGCACCTGCTGCAAAAGGCGCACGCACAAACTGCGGCAGATTCAGTGACCCCAGATTGCAGGCGCCATAGATGGGCAGTGGAATTTCACCACAGGGGTTGGTGGCTGAGATCCACTCCCGGTACCAGAGATTATTCTGACGGTTGATCGTATCTTCAAAGAGCACACCAGGTTCTGCAAAATCATAGGCTGAACGGATGATTTTTTCCCAGAGCGATCTTGCGGGGATTCGACTGACCACACGGCAGGCAACCGGCTCTGCACTCGCACCCCAGTGACGCAACACGGTATCAGAAAGTCCCTCTTCACCGGCAGGAAACAACAGATCCCATTCCCGGTTTTCTTTGACAGCCTGCATAAAGCTGTCAGGAACGAGTACAGAAAGATTGAAATGCCTGAGTTCAGTCGGACTGGATTTGATGGCGATGAATTCTTCGATGTCCGGGTGATCGCAGCGCAACACCCCCATCATGGCACCCCGTCTTGCCCCACTGGATTCGATGGTGGCACACATCGCATCCCAGATACGCATAAAAGATACGGGGCCTGAGGCTCTCGCACCCACATGCTGTGCCAGTGAACCCCGGGGTCTCAGCGATGAAAAATCATATCCCACACCGCCGCCCTGCTGCAGCGTAATCGCAGCTTCCCGCAGTGCATCGAATATGCCTGGCAGAGAATCTTCTGCAAGCGGCATCACAAAACAATTGAACAGTGTCACTGTGTGTGCGGTGCCTGCACCTGCGAGAATCCGACCGCCTGGCAAAAACTTAAAATCCGCCAGCAGCTGCGAAAACGCCTCCGTCCATTGCGCACGGTTTTTTAGCTGTTCAGCACCGGCAACGGCTGCGGCCACCCGCCGCCAGGTGTCTTCGACTGTCTGATCTTCTATGTTGCCTCTCAGACGGTAACGGTATTTGGTGTCCCATATTTTTTCGGATATATCTTCCTGAAAAATTCCCACATTCACACACCCCTGTGATAGATACGACTCATCTCATGAACTGCATCAACCAGCACTGCTACATTTTCCGGTAAAACATCCGGCGTAATCCCATGCCCCAGATTGAAGACATGTCCTGCGCCCTCGCCATATTCCGACAATACACGGCTGACCGCTGCACGAATATACTCAGGATCCTGTTTCAGCACGGCAGGATCGAGATTTCCCTGTAAAGCGGCGCGCCCTGCAACACGCGCTCTCGCCTCTGTCAGTGAAATATTCCAGTCCACCCCAATCGCATCACAGCCGGAATCCAGCATAGACTCCAGCCACTGCCCACCAAAGCGGGTAAATAAAATGCGGGGGACCACCTGACCTGCCCGTTCGCGCTGCAGACCCTGCATAATCTGCGTCACATACTGCAGTGAAAACGCCTGATAATCCGGGGTATTCAGCATGCCGCCCCAGCTGTCAAAAATCATCACCACAGAAGCCCCTGCCTGAATCTGCGCATTGAGATGCAGGGTGATCGAACGCGCCAGAAGATCGAGCAGTGCATGTAGCACGTCAGGGGAAGCCTCGCGCATGGCGCGGATATGCGGGAAATTTTTATCAGAACGGCCTTCCACCATATAACTTGCAACCGTCCAGGGACTGCCACAAAAACCAATCAGGGGCACACGGCCATCCAGTTCACGATGTGTCAGACGAATAGCGTCTGTCACATAGCGCAGGTCTGTTTCAGGATCAGGAACACCCAGTGCTGCCACATCACGGGCGGTTCGAATCGTCCGCTGGAAAACCGGTCCTTCGCCTTCTGCAAAGGAAAGGCCCAGTCCCATCGCATCGGGAATGGTCAGAATATCTGAAAAAATAATGGCAGCATCCAGATCGAAACGTGCCAAAGGCTGAAGCGTCACTTCACAGGCAAGCTCCGGCGTCTGACAAAGCGTCATAAAACTGCCTGCCCGCGCTCTCACTGCGCGGTATTCCGGGAGATAACGGCCCGCCTGTCGCATCACCCAGACAGGTGTTTCATCCACCGGCTGTCTGAGAAGCGCACGCAGTAGCCGGTCATTTTTGAGGGGTGTCGAAATCATTATTGAAGGTCTGTTTGAGTCAAACGCAAAATGCTACGCAAGGCAGGCGGGAGCGTCAATCTTCCCTGCTCCACTCCTTTGCCCAAAAGAATATTTGGGATAGGATGTTTATCCGGATTTCTTATTAAAATGGAAGGATTTTTCACATGCGTAAACACATCATTGCAGCCGCTATTGCAGGCGCCTGCCTCTTAGGGCTCGCGGCCTGTGAGCAAAAATCAACTGATAAAAACACAGACAATAACGCGGTCAATGCTTCAGGCAACCCCTCCACCGCTGCCAACACCCCGAAGACGGCTCCCCAGCAGACAGAAATGCTCGCGGAGGGAAATGCTTCTCCACAATCGATGCTTCAAGGCGGTCAGCCTGATAATGGCGGCGCTTCGCCTGATGCAGGCGCACCCGATGCAGGGCCCATGCTGGCAGCCAGCCCCAATTCCGAACCGCCGCAAAATGGAACGAATAATCTACCGAATAATCCACCCCCTCAAAATGGTGGCTTAAGCACCCCCCTGCAGGCACAGGGAATGCCTCAAATGCCCCCGCAGGGTCAGGGCTCAGGTCAAATGCCGCCTCCAAATGGCGCCGGTATGGGTGGTCAACCCCAGCAGGGACAGGGCATGGGTCAAACGCCCCCACAGATGGGTGGCAATGCACCACAACAAGGACAGGGTATGAGTCAAATGCCGCCTCAGGGTGCAGGTAATAAGCCGGGTCAGACACCGCCCCAAAACAGTGAGGATATGAATGATCAGGACCAGGACCAAGATCAGGGAACGGATCAGGATCAGGCGCCCCCTCAATCGGGTAACACGATGAACGCCCCCCAAGAAGCCGGTCAATTGCCCCAGACAGGTAACGTGAGCGCCCCAATACAAGGTCAGGGCATGCCTCAAATGCCTTCCAATGCCCCACAACAGGGTCAGGGCATGAACCCTCAGACTGATTTGAATGGGCAGCCTTTGCAGCCAAATAACGCCAGCCCACAGCAGGCGCAGCCTGCCGAACAGGGAAGCACAAACGGCGCCCAACAGGATCAAGACACCGGTGAGCAGCCACCCATGCCTGCCAAAGGCAATTTTTCAAGCGCCTCAGTCGTCAATCCCAATTCAACAGCGCAATAACCTATCCCGATCTGGGCAGGCTTTGCCCTGCCCAGATTCACACAGCATGACCCACCTCATAAAACCCTTTAAAAACAATTTGTTATAACTCCCCTCATTCCGTGAAAGTGCAAATTTTCACCTATCCCCTATACTTCAGTTCAAAAGATCCTGAGTTTGGAGAACCTCTACATGAGCAGCGAACTGTTGCCCCCTGAAAGGTTAAAAACGCTCGAACAAAAAATCGCTGAGATGACCTCACAGGAAGAAACCCTGGCAATTTTAACCAGCGGATCGCGGACAGATCGCATTGATTTTGCTGATTTTCAGCAAAAAAAAGGATTTTTGACAACAGAAATTGATTTGATCCGAACATCCCACAATCAACTGGCAGAAGATGAGCAAAAGCATCAGGAAATCCTTGCTGAACTCACCGGAAAACTCATCAAACATATCAGTGAAATTCGCAGACTGCAGGCCAAAATGGCTGTGAATCCCGTGGTTGCAAGAAACACGGCAATCCCTTCTCCTGACACAACCGGGAGTGCCACCCCCGTGGCCCCTGAAAAACCGGAGATCCTGCCAAAGCCCTTTCTGATGCGAAAAAGCGTCTATGACGAAGCGATTGCCTCCCTTGAGGCTGATTATAGGAGTATGAATGTACACATAAAATCATATAATTTCGTCCACAGCGATTACAAATCATTCCTCGCCAATGATCCAAAAACCCGACTTGACCGACGCCTGTCCCTTGTAGAAACCCGAATGAGTGAAGCCATGAACCTTGCTGAATCACTTTCCACACGGGCTCAGGCACTCCACCTCAAAACCACAACGCCCGCCGCCCTGCCTTCTCCAACAGTGGCAACATCATCCCAAAACGATGCCCTGGACAACCCCCTGCTCAGCATGATGGTCAGTCAGCTGAAAAAAGCAGGCAAATTTGATGAAATTGATCCGGATAAGCTGCATGATCCCGCAGCCATTCAGCTGTTTATGCAGCAACTGTCAGAAAAACACAGCATTACACAGCTTTCAAAAGGACACCGTTTTTTTGGTAATGCCATTCTGCGCGCCGATTACGGCTTCAAAATTCCATACGATATGTTCTGCAGAGAAGCCTCTCCTTCCGGTAAAAAACTGCTGGTGCGTCTGAGCGCTGATGAGAGAAAAATTGTCGATCAGGTTTTTTCAGCCCAGCGCAACACGCCTGAGACAAACCAACCCAAACGATAACGCGATTTATTTTATGGAGATCTGAAAGCCCGGGGAGACAGATCATCACTGAGGCTCGCAGTTTCTGCATCACTGAGGGGATCTTTTGCCACCGGGTCGTTTTGAATGGAGAGCAACCCCAGAATCGTCACACCGGATCTGTTCTCCTGGTCGAAGAACCGATTGTCACGGGCACGGTGCACACTGAGGGAACGATCTCTTTTCGGTCGATTCAAAGACACCTGCTGCTCAGGATTCAACTGAAGCGCATTCGGCATCAGAGATGGATTTTTCTGCGGTCTGAGGACAATATTTTTGGGTTCGGAAGAAGGGGTAATATATTTTAATTTATTCATAAAATTCCTTTTTTCGATGAATAACACTTTCAATATTTTCCCTGCGCTTTTGATGAAGCGCAGGGAAAATTTAAACATCAATAAAACAGATCAACCGGTCCCACTTCATGCGCATCTGTCACAAATTTTACGAAATAATCATAGGTCATATAATAATTTCCATTGTCACCCACCGTCTCACCCCAGGAGTTTCTGAGTACCAAAAGTCCGGTGTGCACGTTTCCTTTGCTGTCTGTGGCAGTGCCATTGTCATCAAAGCCTGTGATCACCATCTCATGTCCACCCATGCCATAAGGCGGTGTATTGATTTCATCCGTCAGCGCCCAGGTGTCCTGCAGCTGATTATGTTTGGCACAGGCCCCCACACCACAATACGGCGACATCACCACAAAGGTACTGAACATCACCCGGTGTCCGCTGACAATGGCATGCTTGATGTCAGACAGCACGTCAAAGGCATGATCTGTATCTGTAAATTTGGCATTGATCCTTTGTTCATAGCTCATCAGCTGAGAATAAAAAACCCGGCCGATTAAAGGTTCACTGTGCAGACTGAATTCACCGGTCGACATGGGATTACCGTTGTTCATGTTATCTTTAAGGGGATATTCCGTGATGCCGGCACAGGAGGATCTTTGCTGTGTCTCTTTGCTGACAATGCCATATCGCATCATCTGATCCAACACCCAGGGCGCAATGGAACCATCCCAGCCGCCTGGGATATAACTCATGGTGACGCGTTCCAGAAAATCCCCCAGTTCCAGCTGGCACAACTGACTGACGTAATCACCCTTGCCAAGCACCGCATCCACAGCAGCCGTTGCTGCAAACGTCACACAGGAACCATGCATCCCCTGATCCAGCACGGGCACATCATTCATCCCGATATCGAGCGCCGCCGGCAGATCAGATGTTTTGGAAAGGGCAGTTTTGACGCGAAATGACTTTTTAACTTTGGCTGTAAAAAGCGCTTTGCGCTGTTCCTGGCTCAGCGGGAAATTCATCAGCATCACTTTCTTTTTAAGCGACTGCCCCATCGCTGTGTTGAGCGCTGCATGCGGGCTGGGTTGTGTGACGAGCACTTCCGCTTCCAAAGGCTTTCCAAACGGCCGTGCTGCAGCATCCATCGCCCACCCCATCTGGAGCATCACACAGCCTGCAATCATTGCCTTTTTCAGTGTTAAAAAATTCATTGCTTTCCATCCCAATTATTCATTCAGGGCGATTAAGATAAGCGCAAAAGCAATGAAAATCCACTGTTATTGGAGTAAAAATGAGCATTTTTTATAATTACCGTTTCTCCACTCGCAAACCTCTCTCCCACGCGAAAATAGGTGAATTATATTAAAAATCAATTATTAAAAAAATAAAAAATGTATAATTATTACTCAAAAAACCCGGTACTTTTCTCATTTAGCACTATACTCAAAGGGTAAGGGTGTATTTAGGGAAGGCATGCCCTCCCTGAGTGCGCCGCTATTCAGGAGCCTGCCTATGCCAGAAAGTCATTGGCTAAAGCAGGGAAGAAGGGATGATTTAGCAACTGGAAGTATCCCGCATATCGGGAAGGGACTCTGCAACCTCAAAAAATTGAAGGGGTTCTGGCCGCTTGTTGCCAGTTTTTTTGTGTTTTCAACTTCTTTGCATGCCAACCCCGTTTTAAATCAGGTCGAATCCGGGCAGGTCAGTGTCCAACAAACAGCGACAACTACAACAGTTAATCAAACCAGCGATAAAAGCATCATTGACTGGCACAGTTTCAATATCGGAACGAATGAAACCACTCGATTCAATCAACCCAACAGTTCCTCTGTCACCTTAAACCGCATTGACCCGAATCAGGGTGCATCACAAATCTTCGGACAGTTGAGTGCCAATGGTCACCTTGTGCTGGTCAATCAGGCAGGTATGTTCTTTGGTCCCAGCGCGAGAGTGGATGTTGCAGGTCTCATTGCATCCACCGCCAGTATTTCCAATACCAATTTCCTCGCCGGCAATTTTAAATTTGATCAGGCTTCGGGATTAAGCAGCAGTATTATCAATCAGGGCACAATTGTTGCAGCTCAAAATGGCCTCATTGCACTGATTGGCAATAATGTTGAAAACGATGGCACGATCAATGCAACCCTCGGCAATGTCGTACTCGCATCTGGCAGCACGTTCACACTCGATTTAACCGGCGATCAACTCGTGAGTTTTGCGGTCAACGGTGTGGATGAAAACACAGGCAGCGTCACCAATGCAGGCACCATTGCAACCGATGGCGGCACGGTGCGCATGAGTGCTGAAGCAGCTGCGGGTGTGATGAACAATGCCATCAATATGACAGGCATCGTTGAAGCCAAATCGGTTTCAACACAGGGTGGCACAATTATTCTGGGCGGCGGAAGCAACGGCAGTGTCCATGTCAGCGGCACACTGGATGCCTCAGGCAAAAATACCGGTGAACAGGGCGGCTCAATTGAAATCACCGGCAATGCAATTCAACTGGACTCAACCGCACTTCTCGATGCCAGCGGTGATGTCGGTGGCGGCACCATCAACATCGGCGGCAATGCCCATGGCATCGGACCCTTGCTCCATGCTGAGACACTCTCAGCACTCCCGGGTGTCATCATTCATGCCGATGCGCTCACGCAGGGCAATGGCGGCAGTGTGGTGTTCTGGTCAGATCTGCAGACAGAAGCTGAAGGCATCATCACCGCAAGAGGCGGCATGATGGGGGGCAATGGCGGATTCATTGAAACTTCCGGTCACAATCTGAATGTCGATGACCTTCATCCCGACACCTCCGCTGCCAACGGTGTAACCGGCAACTGGCTGCTGGATCCTTTTAACGTCACGATCAGCACAGGCACCACCACCAACATGGGTTCAGCCCCCAACTATGCGGCAACCGCCACAGGCGCCACACTGAACAGTGGCAACCTGCAGACTGCACTGGGCTCAAACAGCGTGACTGTGACCACAGGCGGCAGTGGTTCTGAAGCCGGCAACATCACCTGGAATTCCGGTGCCAATGTGTCTGTCGCCACCGCAAACAGTCTGACCCTGAACACCTCCGCCTCCACCGGCGGCACCATCACAATCAACTCCACCTACACCAACACCAGCACCGGCAGCCTGACCCTGCTGGCAGGCGCCTCCTCCGGTAATATTGTTTTGAATTCTCCCTTCACCCTGGCCGGCGGAACATTCACTGCAACAGCCGGTACCACCGGTAATATTACAGTCAACACAACCACCGCTCTGACACTCGGCGCTGGCGGCAGTGCCATCATTAACAGTCCATTCTATCTTGGCGGCACCACTGTTGGCTTCACAGGCACCAGCAGCCCCAATGTGACTTTTAACTCAACCATTGACAGTGTCAGCACCAACAATTATCTGAATTTATCCCTTCCGGGTGGCACCGTTACATTTAAAGGCAATGTGGGTGTCGCAGTACCACTTTCCAATATGAACTTTAATGCAGGCTCAATCGTCATTGCCAATACGGTATCCAGCATCAATACAACCGTCTTATACGGCGGCGTGGGCACAACGACCTGGAATTCAAACAATGATCTCGCCATCAATGGCGGTGCTTCCGGTCAGATCACACCCAACGCAAATTTCAGCAACACCGGTACCGGCAATCTCACCCTGAATGCCGGCACCATTAATTTAAATTATCCGATCAGTCTCTCAGGCGGTAATCTCACGCTCACTTCGCCCACCGCCTCCGGCTCTATCAACATGAGCAATACCATCAGTCTGGCCAATGCAGGTGGTTTAACGGTGAATGCAGGCAGCAGCGGCACGACCACCATCGCATCCACCGCCTCCACCATTAATACGGTGGGCGGACAGTCCTATACCGGACCGGTAGTGATCAACCCAACCGGCACGACCATTACCATGACCTCAAGCGGGGGCGGTGCCATCAGTTTTGCCAACAACGTCACTTTCACCGGCAAAACACTGAGTATTTCCTCAACGAGTGGGTCAGGCAGCATCGCCTTCAATGGCAGCAGCGTTTCAGGCGGCACGCTGACGTTGGCTGCATCCAACACCACAAACAGCATCACCACCGGCAGCACGACCGGCATCTCGCTCACCACCTTATTCAATCTGACAGCCGGTCAGTGGTATCAGAGTAATTCAGCCGCTCAGGCATTTTCTGCCGCCAACTTCGAACTGAATTCCGGCAACGGTCCCGTATCCACCGTGCAATTCCTGCGTATCGCAAACGCCAGTGGCACAGGCGCACTCGCAACACCTTATCTGCTGACGGATATTTATGGCGTACAGGGCGTCAACTCAAACAGCACAACGCTCGCTGATTCATGGAAACTGAACAACAACATCGATGCCTCAGGCACCACCGGATGGAACCCGGGCAGCATCGGGTTTATTCCCATTGGCACCTCTACCACCAATTTTACGGGCGATTTTAATGGGAACGGATTCTTCATCAGCAATCTTTTCATCAATGCACCCACTTCAAATACCGGTGTGGGATTTTTTGGTTTTGCGACACTGGGTACCACAAGCATTCATAATCTTGGCCTCTCAGGCGTCAACATTACCAGCAATGGCACTGCCTCCAATAGCACAGGCGGTCTGATCGGTTCATTGTCAACCTCAGCTTCCAACAGCAATGGCCATGTCTACAGTGACTGGGTTTCAGGCACGGTCACAGCCCATGATACTTCCACGGGTCTGAATGCCGGTGGACTCATTGGCGCAATCTTTGGCAGCGCAGTCATTAAGACTTCCTTCTCAACTGTCTCAATCTCAGGCGACAGCACCGCGGGTGATTCCGCAGGCGGTCTGATCGGTGGTATTTCAGCTTCTTCAACCAACGTCGCCGTTCAAAACAGTTATGCTACGGGCAGTGTCACCACCACCAATGCCGCAACCCCAAACACCGGCGGATTCGTCGGCTTCGTTGGCAGCGCGAGTGCCACCCTCACCAACAACTACAGCATCGGTCTTGTCACCAGCCCCTCCACCACCAACCGGGGCGGCTTCGCAGGCAGCAATTCAGGCGCTGCCACTTACTCCAATAATTTCTGGAACACGCTCTCATCCGGCACCACCAATGGTGTCAATAACGGCAATATCACCAACGTCACAGGCGTCACCACATACGCCAGCATGAGCGCATCAGGCACATTCACCAGCTGGGATTTCACAGCGAACACCGGCACGTGGAATATCATTGCCGGATACACCTTCCCCTACCTGCAGGCCATCAGTTCACAGGTCATCTACGGCACCACCAATGCCTCAAACGTTCAGACCAACCTTAAAATCAATGGCAGCGCAACCTTAAATGCCAGCAATCCAGGTATTCAGTATGTTGGATTTGCACGCAATACCGGTACCAACACCTACTACATTCTGGCCGCACCCGGCACCCTCTCAGCAGGCGATGTCGTGATGACCTACAGCTCAGGCAACAACGAAAGCCTCACGCTCGCACCTGCCGGAAATGCCAATATCGCCGGATTGAACCAGAGTGCAAACACACAGACCATTGGCGATGCCAGCACGCAGACCATTGCAAGCGGAACACTCTTCACCAAAGCGATTTTAAACAGCACCATGGCTTCAAGTTACAGCGGCAATCTCTACACACTGAACACGAGCGACAACTTCCAGACCTCCCCCACCACCACACTCTCACTGGGTGACAGCATCAAAATTCAGGGCTCTGGCGTATCACAGACATTTAATGGACCTTTGCTCCTCACTGCCACCAATGTCACTCTGACAACCGGAGCCAACAGTACAGTCGTCTTTGGTTCAACCGTCGATGCCTCAGTCAGTGGGGGTTCAAACCTCACCATTGCCACCGCAAACACCACCACGTTGAATAACAATATGGGTGCCACCACACCGCTTGCCAGTTTCACCAATCCGGGTACGACTGTCCTCGCCAATAACGCAAGCTCCATCACAACCACCGGCAATCAAAACTACAGTGGCGCATTTAATCCAACCACCACATCCGGCATCACACTGACTTCCACCAGCAACGGCAATATTTCTCTCACCAGCACCAGTAATCTGAACGGTGACAACCTCACGATCAGCAATGGCACGGGCACCACCACATTCGGCGGCACCTTCACCAATATTGCGACACTGGCCACCGGCAGCTCAGGTTCCATCACCCTGCAGGCCGCCAACATCACCTCCAGCAATGCCATGACTTTTAATGAGCCCATCACACTGACATCCAGTGCCAGCACCCTGAATGCAGGCACCAGCAACCTCACGCTGAACAACCCCGTCTCCGGTGGTTTTGGTCTGACTTTAAGTTCAGGCGCGACCGCCATTAACGCGAACATCGGCACCATTGCCAGCCTGACCTCATCCGGCCCCACCACCCTTGGCAGTACTGCAAACAGCATTACCACAACAGGCGCTCAAAGCTACACCAATACACTCACGTTAGGGGCTGCAACCACCACACTGACATCAACGGGTGCAGGTGGCATTTCTTTCAGCAATACCGTCAATGGCCAGACCAGTGGCGCCAATTCACTGAGCATCGCAAGCGGCAGTGGCACCACCACGTTTAGTGGGATCGTAGGCGGCACCACCCCGTTAAACACACTGAGCATAGGCGGCGCGCTGAATTTGAATGCAGGCAGCGTGAGCACCGGCATCACAAGCGCCAGTGATCAAACCTATTCAGGCGCTGTCACGCTGAACACGGGCAGCAGCACGACCTTCAATACCCTCCTGAACGCAGGCAGCGGCAATATCACTTTCAACAGCACACTCAATGGCACCACCGGCTACGAAAATCTCGCCTTAAGCACCACAGGCACCATCACCTTTAACGGCAATGTGGGTGCAAGCAGCTCCACGCCTTATTCCGCTGCCATCCTCGCCCAGTCACCTGTTGCTTATTGGCAGTTCAACGAAGATACCGGCACCGTCGCCTACAATTCCGGCAGCCTTGGCATCGCCTCAAACTTAACGCTGGGCGGCGGCACAAGCTATGCCTACGGATCCGGCAATACCGCCACAGTCGATATGGGATCCAGTCTCGCCAGCGGCACCAATGGCAGTGCAACCGGTATTGCCAGTGGCATCGGAACGGTTACCTACATTGTATGGGTCAAACCCACCAGCAGTTTCATCAATAACGCCAGTATTCTTTACACCGGCAACACCGGTGCAAACGGTTATGGCATCTACACCAGCAACACGGGCTTAGCTGGGGTTTTACTCGGTGGCAAGAATCAGTTCAATTCCACACTGACACTCTCGGCCAATAACTGGTACATGCTGGCGCTCGTCGATTCTAATACAGCTGACACATCAACAGGCGGCGGCTATTGGTCTTTGTTTGCAGCAAAATTAGGCGATGCCAGCACCACCGCCTATGCACTGGATAACAACACCATTTCTGCCAACACCCCGTCAGGCAGTACCTATGTCGGCGTCAACAACAGCGGTGGTGAAACCTTCCCAGGCATCATCGATGAAGCCGCCCTCTACAACACTGTGCTCACCCAGGCTCAGATCAACACCATCTACGCAAGCCGCAACGGTACCGGCGTGACCCTGGGCTCCATCAACACCGGCACCACCGGCAATGTGGTCATTGGCAGCAGTGTTTCAAAAATAGTGACCTCAGGCACCCAGACATTTAACAACAGCGGCGGCATCACCAATAACAGCGCATCCATTACTCTGTTGAATCGCAGCAGCAACATCACAACCGGTGCACTCAACATCGGATCCAGCAATACCGCCATCATCAATGCGCAGAATAATATTCTGCTCAGAGGCAATATCACCGGCGGATCGCTCTATCTCAACGCACCCAACAGCAGTCAAAGCCTGAGCGCTGGCACTATTATTCCGACCACAACCGGTGTCGCAGGGGGCCCTGATATCTCCGTTTCACTGAGCAACTTCTATCTGCAGCAGGGACAGTGGCTGCAGGAAAATTCTACCGTAAGCAGCAGTGATTTTTCTGTCAGCGGAGATTTTGAAATCGCAGGAGGCATCAACTACAACGGTATTTACTATTCCCAGTTCACCCGTATCAACACAGCCAGCGGGAATGGCATCACCGATGTTTTCGGACTGCAGGGTATCGGCACAGGCCCGCTCACAACCGCCTACACACAGCTCAACAATATCGATGCAACATCAACAGCCAACTGGTACGGCGGCGTGGGATTTATTCCGATTGGCAGTACAAGCCCCAATGATTTCCGTGGCAGCTACAATGGCGGCGGTACCAATAATGACACGATCAACGGACTGACCATCAACAATGTGAGTACGATTGCAGGCAACATTGGTTTATTTGGCAACATCAATGCCGCGACGCTTTCCAACATTCATCTAACCAATGTCAACATCAGCAATACGGCTGTGAAAGATATCGGTGCCATCGCAGGCTTCAGCACCGGATCCAGCAGCTTCAGCAATGACTCCGCAACTGGCACCCTGACCAGCACCAGTGCCACAGGCAGTGGCAATGCCATCGGTGGTTTATTTGGGTATTTCCCAGACAGCAGCGCCAACATCATCACTAATTCTGCCAACTATATCAATCTCACCGTTGCCTCAACCGGAGGCTATACACAGGTGGGCGGATTGATTGGACGTCTTGGCACCACTGGCAGCATCAGCACATCATTCAATGCCGGAAATATTTTCGTGAATCTCGCCGCTGCCGGTACCAACATGTATGTGGGCGGTCTCGGTGGCGAAGTCCTCGGATCTGTTTCAAACAGCTATAACAGTGGCAATGTGACCGCCATGGGCGCTGCCAGCACACAGGCTGCGGTCGGTGGCCTTCTGGGTCGGGCAGACGGGTCGGCCGCCACCATTACCAATGCCTATTCCAGTGGCGAAGTAGACACCACAGCCTTAAGCAGCGGCGCTCTCTACGTCGGCAGCTTTGTCGGCAATGCCATCACCAGTCCCACCTTCACCAACACCTTCTATGACAGCTCCATCAGTAATCTCGGCACCAATGGTGTTGGCACCGGTGGCGTTTCATCCACACCGATCACCACCACACAGATGATGACCGCATCCACCTTTGGAAATGGTTCAACCACCATCTGGGGCGCCAATATCACTTCCACCGTTGTTTCAGGCACCACACAACCTTCCAACACCTGGTTTATCTTTGATGGCAACACACGCCCCATGCTGATGATGGAATATTCCACCAAGATCACCAATGCCCATCAATTACAGTTGGCCGCCACAACCGTAGGCGCCACCTATACACTCGCCAACAACATTGATCTCTCTGCCACTCAGGGCAATGCCGCTTACAACAGCGATGTCTGGGGTGGCGCTTATGGGAACAAAGGATTTGTCCCCATCGGCATCAGCGGAAACTTTTTTACCGGATCGCTGAATGGCAATAATTATACGATCAACAATCTCTATATCAATAACACGTCCACCTTCACCGGCAATATTGGATTGTTTGGCTCGGTCTCTGGTGCCACCATTACCAACGTGGGTCTGACCAATGCCGCCGTCTATAATGCTGCATCCACCAAATCCGTTGGCGCACTCGTCGGGAGTACGGCAACCAGCAGCACCTTCACCAATGTGTATGCCACAGGTTCTGTCACCAATACCGGTGCCACGGGATCGGCCAATGGCGTTGGCGGTCTGTTTGGATTTGTCACTGCCACCATTAACAATGCCTACAGCAATGTCACGGTCAACAACGCGTCTTCTTCAGGTTATAACGTCAGCGGTGGCTTTGCAGGGGTCCTTGGCAGTGGCTCCACCGTCAGCGATGCCTACAGCTCAGGCGCGGTCAATGCCATTCTGGGCGGCACCAATCTCTATGTCGGTGGTTTTGTCGGTGAATCATTTGCCGCCATCAGCAACAGCTATAGCCTTGGCAATGTCACAGCCCTCGGGTATGCCTCAAGCTATATTGCCGTGGGTGGATTCGCCGGCAGAGTCAACGGCAGTGGACACAGTGTCAGTAACGCCTACAGCAGTGGCAGTGTCAGCTCTACGGTGACAGGCGCCACATCCAACTTCGTCGGCAGCTTCAGTGGCGCCGATATCAACTCAGGCACCCTGAGCAACACGTTCTTTGACAGTTCCATCAGCAATCTCGGCACCAGCGGCGTGGGGAACGCCTCCAGCAGCTCAACCGGCTTAAGCACCAGCCAGATGATGAGTTACAGCAACTTCTCCGGTGCCGGCTGGGATATCACTGCCACACCGAACTCAACCTCCACTGCGCCATCCAATCAATGGTTCATCTTCGACGGCGGCACTCGTCCCATGTTGATGATGGAGTACTCAACCACCATCACCAACGCCCATCAGTTGCAGTTGATGGGTTCAACACTGGGCGCCAGTTACACGCTCGCGAATAATCTGGATCTCTCAGCCACCACCAACAGCGCCAGTTACAATGCAGATGTCTGGGGCGGTGCACTGAGCAACAAAGGATTTGTGCCGATTGGCAACAGTACAACACCATTTACCGGCAGCTTCAGTGGTGGCGCCGTCAACAGCAATTATTACATCGACAATCTTTATATCAATCAACCCAGCACCGCAAACGTTGGACTGTTTGGTTATGTCAATACCGCATCCACACTCACCAATCTGATTTTCTATGATCTCAGCGTCACAGGCGGCAGTACTGCAACCGGTGGTCTTGCAGGCACAGTGGCTGCAGGCACGATCAGCAATATTGCACTCTATGGCGCAGTCTCCGGAACGGCAGCCATCGGTGGCATTGTCGGTCAGTTAAATTCAGGCGCAACCCTGCAAACTTCCTACAATTCCGCAACCGTGACCGCCTCTGTAGACAGTGCCAATCTCGGCGGTCTCGTGGGTGTCAATGGCGGGACTGTTATCAATTCCTACACCACCGGCGCAGTGGGTGATTCGACCCATAATTACAATGCGATTGGCGGGTTAGTGGGATCCAACCTTTCCACTGGTATTGTCTCAACCAGCTATAATTCCGGCGCTTTCAGCTCTGCAGGTTCCACCAACAAGGGTGCCGTTGTCGGTCTTAATGCAGCAGTTGCCACCAATCTCCCGCTGCTCGTCTATGATTCGGATACCACAGGCACCACCACAACCCCCGTGGGTGGCGGCATCACGGCAGGGGTTTCGAATTTCCCGCGTACAACCGCCAACATGATGACTCCCGGCCAGTTCGGTTCTTATAACAACGGAAATGGTCTCACGCTGCTCACCGCCTCAACGCTCACACTGCCCACAGGTCCATGGGTGATTTACTCAGGCGGCACTTTCCCCATGCTGACCATGGAATACAACACCAGTCTGAGCAATGCCCATCAGGTCCAGTTAATCGGGGCTGCGAACTCAGCCAGTTATTCGCTGGCCAGAAATATTGATATGTCCTCCACCAATAACGTGACCGCCAACAATGCCAATGTCTGGGGCGGCGCACTGGGTAATGCGCAGGGATTTATACCCATCAACTCCACGAGCAACACGAGCGACTGGACACTGGAAGGCAACAATTACACCCTGGACAGCCTCAGGATCAACAACATCACCACCAGCCAGAACACAGGATTGTTTGGCAACCTGAGTACCAACTCTGCCATTGTGAAGATACAGGATCTGGGACTGACCAATCTGAATATCACCAATACCGCCTCAGCTGCCGCCAACATGAATGTCGGTGGCCTGATCGGGTATGCAAACCCCCTTGGCGGAGAAACCGGCGCGCTTTATATCAATAATGTCTATACCACAGGCACCGTCTCAAGCACCGCAACACCTATCACCACCCGGGTCGGCGGCATGATTGGCTTATTTGGCACATCAGGCTCGGGCATTCTCTATCTCGGTGATTCCTGGAATACCGCCGCTGTCACCAACACCACCACAACCACCACGCTGGTCGCAGGCGGACTGATTGGCACCACCTTCATCGCATCCGCCTATACCGCACGCGATTATAATTCAGGATCCATCACAGCGGGCTATACCTCAGCCTCCCCCACCGGTTCCTATTACGTCGGCGGTCTGATCGGTGAATCAAGCGGCACCGTTTCGAACGACTACAGCATCGGCGCCATCGCTTATTCTGCCAGCAGTGCATCCACAACCGGCAATTATGCACTCGGCGGATTTGTTGGCAGAAACATTGGCACCATCAATACTTCATACACTTCAGGCAGCATCCCCGCATCCGGTCTCAGTACGAATGCCACCAACAATGGCCGCGGCAGTTTTGTCGGCTGGAATACAGCCACAGGTGTTGCAAACACCGGGACCTACTACGACAGCAACGTTTCAAGCACGACAGGGATTGGTGACAGCGACACCGGTGCTGTCAACAATGCGGCAGGCAAAACCACGCTGCTGCTCATGACGCAATCCACTTTCTCCACATGGGACATCACCTCGACAGCCAGTACATCGGCCACAGCACCCCTCAATGCATGGTTTATTTTCCCGAACATGACACGCCCCCTGCTCAGCATGGAACAAAACGCCTACGTCTCGAATGCCCATCAGTTGGAGATGATAGGCAGTGCACTGGGGGGACGCTACACCCTGACCGGCAACATTGATCTGTCTGCAACAGGCAGCAGCAGCACCTACAACAGAGACGTCTGGGGCGGTGCTTTGAACACCAACACCACCAAAGGCTTCAGACCGATTGGCACGACCAGCAGCAGTACGCCTTTCACCGGATCACTGAATGGGAAAAATGACACCATCAGCAATCTCACACTGAATACTTCAAGCATCCCCACTTTTGACTATGGCTTATTCGGCGGGATCAATGGCGCCACGGTGCAGAATGTCAATCTGACCGGCGTATCCATTACCACGTCCTATAACACCTCCGGCAGCACCTTTAACATCGGCGCCCTGGTGGGATCCATCTCAGGTGGCACCCTCTACAATGTTTCAGCCGCCGGCACATTGAGCGCCAGCATCACCAGCTCAAACAGTGGCATCTCCATGGGCGGCATGATTGGCGCCATCAACCCAAGCACAGGCCAGATCATCACCATTCAAAACAGCAGCACCAACGTCGCACTCAATCCAACAGACTACGACATAAAATTAGATGCCGGTGGGTTGGTGGGAGGGTTCTATGCCAGCTCAGGTAACAACATCATCGCGATCGCAAACACTGACACGCTGGGTGCCATCACCGCCACACAGACAAACCATTCTTTCAACACCCCCGGCACACTGAATGTCGGCGGATTTATCGGTGAACTCAGTCCAGCCGCAAACGGCAGCAGCATCGCAGACAGCTTCAACACCGGCAACCTCTCTATCAATGGCACATCCGGCGGCGGCTCGGCAGAACCTTATGCCGGTGGGTTTATCGGTTTCACCGGCGGATTAAGTATGACACCCAGCATTATCAACAGCTTTAATCTGGGCAATCTCACCGGCACTTATCTGGTCGGCGGTGGCAGCGCTGGCGCTTATCTTGGCGGCTTCTATGGATACATCAACGGCGGCACCAATGGCATTGTCAGCAACAACTATTCCGTCAGCACCATTACCAATGGCACCAGCAGCACGGCAACACGGGGCGGCTTTATCAGTGGAACCAACAGCATTGCCGGTGAAATCACCTTCAGCAATAACTTCTGGGACAGCACCGTAGGATCTGGTCTCTCAACCGTTGGCACAGGCGGCACCTTTACCGGCTCAATCACGGGCAAATCCACCGCCCTGATGATGACCCAGAGCACATTCACCGGCTGGGATTTTACCACCCCTGTCTGGGGCATTGTCGCCGCACAAACCTACCCCTATCTCCCGGCGCTGTCTCAGCTGCTCTCAGGCACCACCAATGCCTCAACCGGCACGGTCATTAATTTCAAGGTGAACAATGTCACCTTCACCAACCTGCAATATTCCGGCAAATCCAACAACAGCGCCTACTTCTTCCTCTTACCCATTGGGGCGCTGACCACAGGCAGCACCATTTTCACAAACACCGCGAGCAATGATGCTGTCACCATCGCCCCTGCAAACAATGCCAACATCACGGCCTTAAACCAAGTGGCCAACACCCTGACCCTCGGGGACAACAACACCGAAACCCTGCCAATCAGCATCATCACAAGCTCCGCCACCACACTCGCCTCCCTGTCCGGCAATAACATTGTCATGGGCAGTGGCATCAGCCTTGTGACCACAGCACCCACCACCCTGTCTCTGCTCGGCAATGTCACAGCCTCAGGCGTCGGCACCCTGACATTCAACGGCCCGATCACCCTCGGTGCCAACACCGTACTGACGACAGCGAACACTGCGCTTTCCGTTGCAGGCGGTGCCACAGGCAGCACGAGAAGCTTAACGCTGGCCAATGGCACAGGCGCCACAACACTCGGCGGCACCATCAGTGTCAGCACGCTCACCATCAGTGGCACCACGAGTGCAGCCACACTTCAGGCTGCCAATCTCACCACGGCAAGCGCCACCAACCTTACCTTCCCAAGCGCTGTCACGCTGAGCAATGGTCCCAATGTCTTTAACCTTGGCAGCGGCACACTGACCTTCACTTCCACCCTCAACGGAAATTATGATTTCACCAACAACAGCACAGGCCTCACCACCTTCAATGCCGTGGTCGGTGGCACAAGCCCACTGGAAAGCCTCAGTATTCTGGGAGGGGCCACCACACTGAATGCCACAGCAACCGGTATCACCACCGCCGGAAACCAAAGCTACAGCGGCGGCACGCTGACCCTGACTGCCAGCACCAATCCAACCTTTACCATCAACAATTCAGGCAGCACGCTGAGCACTGCCGCCATCACAGGCAACAATAATCAGATCACACTCGCAGGCGCCGGCAACTTCACACAATCCGGTGTGATCAGTGGAACAGGCGCGAACCTCCTGCTCAATTCAAGCGGCACCACCACCCTGTCACAGGCCAATACCTTTACCGGCGGTGTGTGGATAAACGCAGGCACACTCGCCATTGGCGCAAACAGCAGCGGCAGCATTACCAATGGACCCCTCGGCACCGGAACACTCACCGTGGGTGGCGGCATACTGTCGTCCACCGGCAGTTACACCGTCGCCAATACTTTCCTGATCACAGGGACTGCCGCCACGATGGTTCTGGGTGGCACCAATAATCTGACACTGACCGGCAACGGCAGTACAACCTTCTCATCCGACCAGGTGCAGACCATCAACACCAGTGGCACCATCACCCTGAGCGGCAACCTGTCAGACAACAGTTCAGACCACTCACTGAATATCTACCAAAATGGCAGCGGCGGTACCTTTGTTCTCTCGGGTGTCAACACCTATGGCGGTAACACCCTCATCTCCGCGGGCACCCTCAGTGCAGGCAATGTCAGTGCGCTCGGCAGCACCGGCACTATCACTGTCGCCCCAGGCGCTGCTCTGAATCTGAACTTCAGTGGCACACTGAGCGACACGAGTGCCCTCACACTCAGTGGTTCTGGCATCAGCAATGCCGGTGCACTCACCAGCAGCAACAGTACTGCCATCTTAAGCAACACCATCACGCTGACCAGCACCACAACATTTGGCGGGTCAGGCAATCTGACGCTGAATGGCAATATCGGAGATGGTGGCACCGGATATGGACTCATCAAAACAGGCTCAAATCAGCTGAATTTAGGCGGTTCGAACACTTACAAGGGGGCCACCACCATCAACAACGGTCTGATTGTGGTCACCAACACCAATGCCTTCGGATCCGGCAGCACACAGTCTTCTTCCATCACCGTGGCATCCGGTGCTGAACTTGCATTGAATTACCTTGGCGCCACATTTGGCAACACCAATCCCATTACGCTGAACGGTGCCGGATTTGATAACAATGGTGCGCTGTCTGCTTTCGGCTTTAACAGTGGTGTTCTGCTGAACAACGTCACGCTGGCCAGTGATGTCAGCATCGGCGGCGGCAGTATCTTTACCATCAGCGGCAATGTCGGTGAATCCGGCGGCAGCCATGCGCTGACGAAATTCAATAGCGGTGGCCTGATACTGTCCGGCACCAACAACTACAGCGGCCAGACGATCGTCACCGGCGGTACATTAACGCTGGGTTCAGCCAATGCCCTCGGATCCTCAAGCGCTGTCTCTGTGACCAACGCCGTACTCAATTTAACCTTCTCAAATACGGCACTGGCAAACACTGCAACCATCACGCTGAACAGCGGATCTTCGCTGACAAGCTCTGCCACTTCCGGCACTCAGACAATCAACAGCCCCATCACCATTGCCGCAGGGGCCTCCCCCCAGATTTCATCAGGCGCATTCAACACCACGCTCACCCTCGCAACAGGCGCCTTCACCAACAATGGCAACACGCTCACTTTTAACGGCACAGGTCATCTGGTGGTCAGCAGCAGCATCAGCGGATCCGGCAATATTATTTCAAGCCCGACGGCAAGTCTGGGCGATCTCACCCTCTCCGGCTCCAACAGCTACACCGGCAGCACCGCTGTCACCGCAGATAACCTGACACTCACCAATGTCAATGCACTGGGCTCGGGTGGCAATATGTCCTCCGGCACGTCTGTCTCATCCGGTGGTGTACTGAATCTCAATTTCAGCGGCACGCTCGCCAATACCAATGGCATCACTCTGAATGGCACAGGTCTCGGCGCGGGTGCGCTCCTCGGTACAGGGGCTGCCACCATTAGCAGCAACACCATCACCCTCGGAAGCAACACGAGCATCGGTGGCAGCGCCGGCCTCACAATCAATGGCGCCATCGTGGATAATGGCAATAACTACACACTCACCAAGACCGGCACCAATATCCTCACCCTGGGCGGCACCAATACCTATTCAGGCGGCACCACGATTCTGGCCGGCACCATCATTGCCTCATCCACCGGAAACGCTGCCCTCGGCAACAGCAGCAGCACCCTCACGCTGGGTGACACCAGTGGCAGCAACAGTGCGAGCTTCCTCGTCTCAGGCAGCAATTTCATCACCTATGCCAATCCCATAGCGCTCACCTCCGGCACCAGCGGCTCCCTGATCCTCGGCAATTTCGGCTCCAATCTGGGTGCGACCTTCAGTGGCGGTGTCACAGGATCGAACAACCTGACCATCGCCAATAATTCCTCCGCAGGCGGAGTCACTTTTTCCACCGCCGCCATCAATAACAGCGGTACAATCACCACCCTCGGTACCGGCAGCAGCGGTATCACACTGCAGAGCGGCATCGGCAGCAATGTCACCAGCATTAGCCAAACCAGCCTCTCCGCACAGCTCACCCTCAGCGGGGCACTGGCCGTCAATGCAGGCGGTACCACGCTCACTGTCGCCAGTGCCGCAGCAACATTTATCGTCTCAGGGGGCGTCACAGGCACCGGTAATCTGACACTAAAAAATAACAGTGCCACCGCCAATAACCTGCTCCTCTCGACCACCGCCATTGGAAACATTGGATCGCTGACCAATTCCGGGACTGGTGCCGGAAATGTCTTCATCGGCACCACGCTCACCAACCTCACCAGCCTGATTCAAAACAGTGCCACCTCAGGACTCACACTCTCAGGCGCCAATTCCTTTACCGGCGGCACAACGATCAAAGCAGGCACGATCACCGCATCCAGCACTGCCGCCAATGCACTCGGCACCAGCAGTAACATCCTGACATTGGGTGACACCTCCGGCAGCAATAATGCAAGCTTCCTTGTCGCAACCACCGGTCTCACCTATGCCAATCCAATTGTCCTTGCCACCGGCAACACCGGGACGCTGACCCTTGGTAATACGGGCACTGCCATTTCCACCATCTTCACAGGTGGCGTGACAGGTTCCAACAATCTGACCATCAACAGCAATGCGACTTCAGGCACCCTCACTTTCGGAACAGGTTCTCTGAACAACACCGGCACCATCACCAATCTGGGTGCAGGCACAGGCACCACCACGATCAGCAGCGTCATCGGCACTAATGTCACAGGCCTCACAGAAAACAGCCTAAGTGCCGCCCTCACCCTCTCCGGTGCCAATACCTTTACGAGTGGCACCACCATCAAAGCCGGCACGATTACAGCCGCATCCGCTGCGGCCAATGCCCTCGGTGTCAGCACCAACACCCTGACATTGGGTGACACCACCGGCAGCAACAGCGCGAGCTTCCTTGTCGCAACCACCGGTCTCAGCTATGCCAATCCGATTGTGCTTGCAACAGGCAACACCGGCACGCTGACCCTTGGAAACACGGGCACGGCCATTTCCACCACCTTTACAGGCGGTGTGACAGGCACAAACAATCTGACCATCAACAGCAATGCCACCTCAGGCACCCTCACTTTCGCAACCGGTTCTCTAAACAACACCGGCACCATCACCAATCTCGGTACAGGCACAGGCACCACCGCCATCAGCAGCGTCATCGGCACCAATGTCACAGGCCTCACAGAAAACAGCACGAGTGCCGCACTCACCCTCTCCGGTGCCAACACTTTCACGCATAATACGATCATCAAAGCCGGCACGATTACCGCCGCATCCGCTGCGGCCAATGCCCTCGGTGTCAGCACCAACACCCTGACATTGGGTGACACCTCCGGCAGTAATAATGCAAGCTTCCTTGTGGCCACCACCGGTCTCACCTACGCCAATCCGATTGTACTGGCCACCGGCAACACCGCCACGCTGACACTTGGAAACACGGGCACGGCCATTTCCACCACCTTCACAGGCGGTGTGACAGGCACCAACAGTCTGACCATCAACAGCAATGCCACCTCAGGCACCCTCACCTTCGCAACAGGTTCTCTGAACAATACCGGCACCATCACCAATCTCGGTACAGGCACGGGCACCACTTCCATCAGCAGCGTCATCGGCACCAGTGTCACAGGTCTCATTGAAAACAGTACAAGTGCCGCACTCACCCTCTCCGGTGCCAATACCTTCACGGGTGGCACCACCATCAAAGCCGGCACAATTACGGCTGCATCCGCTGCTGCCAATGCCCTCGGTATCAGCACCAACACCCTGACACTGGGTGACACCTCCGGCAGCAATAATGCAAGCTTCCTTGTGACCACCACTGGTCTCACCTACGCCAATCCAATTGCACTGGCCACCGGCAACACCGGGACGCTGACCCTTGGCAATACAGGCACGGCCATTTCCACCACATTCACAGGCGGTGTGACAGGCTCGAATAATCTGACCATCAACAGCAACGCCACCTCAGGTACAATCACCTTCGCCACCACTTCTCTCAGCAATATCGGCACCATCACCAATATCGGTGCAGGCACAGGCACCACCACAATCAGCAGCACGATCACCAACAACATCACCAACGTCATCGAAAACAGCCTCACCTCCGCACTGACACTGTCCAACAACAACAGCTCCTACACCCATGGTGTCACCGTCAAAGCCGGCACCCTGTTTGGTTCAAGTAACGCCAACGCTTTTGGTACCAGTACAAGCACCATTACCCTGGGGGACAGCACCACCAACAATCCGGCATCCGTTTTGATCACAACCACCGGTCTCACCTTTGCAAACCCAATCGCACTCGCTTCCACCACCACCGGCACACTCACAGTCGGTAATTCAGGCACGGCCATCTCCACCACCTTCAGTGGCGGTGTCACAGGATCCAACAATCTGACCATCAACAGCAATGCGACCTCCGGTACCCTCACCTTTTCAACAGGTTCTCTGAACAATGCCGGCACCATCACCAACACCGGTGCAGGCACAGGCACCACGAGCATCAGCAGCGTCATCGGCACCAGTGTCACAGGCCTCACAGAAAACAGCACAAGTGCCGCACTCACCCTCTCCGGTCCCAATACCTTCACAGGCACCACCACCATCAAAGCCGGCACCATTACAGCCGCATCCGCTGCCGCCAATGCCCTCGGTGTCAGCACCAACACGCTGATTCTGGGAGACACCACCGGCAGCAACAATGCAAGCTTCCTTGTGTCCACCACCGGCCTCACCTACGCCAATCCCATTCAGCTTGCCACCGGCAACAGCGGCACGCTAACCCTCGGCAATACGGGCACGGCTATTTCGACCACCTTCACAGGCGGTGTCACAGGGACCAACAACCTGACCATCAACAGCAATGCGACCTCAGGCACGATCACCTTTTCAACGGGTTCTCTGAACAATGTCGGCACCATCACCAATCTCGGTGCAGGCACAGGCACCACCACCATCAACAGTGTCATCGGTCTCAATGTCACAGGTCTCACAGAAAACAGTGCAAGCGCCGCACTGACACTGGCGGGTGCCAATACCTTCGCAAACAGCAACGGCACCACCATCAAAGCCGGCACGATCACCGCCTCATCCGCTGCTGCCAATGCACTGGGCGCTGCCACCAACCCACTGACGCTTGGGGACACATCCGGCAGCAATAATGCAACCTTCCTTGTCTCAACCACCGGTCTCACCTATGCCAACCCGATTGTGCTGGCAACAGGGACCACAGGCACGCTGACGGTGGGCAATACTGGCACTGCAATTTCCACCACCTTCAGTGGCGGCATTACCGGCACCAACAATCTGACGATCAACAGCAATGCCACCTCAGGCACCCTCACCTTCTCAACCGTCACGATCAATAACGCAGGGACAATCAACAACACAGGATCCGGAACCGGCACCACCACCATCAGCAGTGGCATTGGCAGCAGTGTCACAGGCATCACAGAAAGCAGTGCAAGTTCTGCGTTCACTGTCAGCGGCGGCCTCAGCATCAATGCAGGCGGCATCACCGCAACAGACAGCAGCGGTGCTGCGGTATTCACGCTCTCAGGCGGTGTGACCGGCAGCGGCAATCTGACACTGAAAAACAACAGTGCCACCAACAACAATCTGACGCTCTCCACCAACGCAGTGAATATGGTGGGCACGCTCACCAATTCCGGCGCTGGTGCCGGCACCACGCTGATCAGCGCAGCCCTCACCAGCATCACAGGCATCGTGCAAAACAGCACCACCTCAGGACTCACCCTCTCCGGTGCCAACACCTTCACAGGCGGCACCACCATCAAAGCCGGCACGATTACAGCTTCATCCGTTGCCGCCAATGCACTGGGTGCAGGCAGCAACACCCTCACACTGGGTGACACCACCGGCAGCAACAACGCAAGCTTCCTTGTCAGCGTCACAGGATTGAACTATGCCAATCCCATTCAGCTCGCCACCGGCAACAGCGGCACGCTGACCCTCGGCAACACCGGCACTGCGATTTCCACCACCTTCAGCGGCGGTGTCACAGGGACCAACAACCTGACCATCAACAGCAATGCGACCTCAGGCACGGTCACCTTCGCAACGGCCGCCATCAACAACACAGGCACTGTCACAAACACAGGTGCAGGAACAGGCACCACCACCGTGAGTGGCAGCATAGGCAGCAATGTCACCAGCGTGACAGAAGGCAGCACGAGCTCAGCGCTGACCGTGAGCGGCGGTCTGACCATCAACAGCAGTGGCACCAGCCTGACCGTCAACAGTGGCGCGGCTCTGTTCACCCTCTCAGGCGGCATCACCGGCACCGGCAATCTGACACTGCAAAACAACAGCGCCACCGCCAGCCGCCTGACGCTTTCAACCAACGCCATCAACATGAATGGCACTGTCACCAACTCAGGGACCGGTGCCGGCGCCACGCTGATCAGTGCAGGCATCGGCGCCAATGTCACAAGCCTCCTTGAAAACAGCACCACCTCATCCCTCAACGTGTCAGGCGCACTGACGGTCAATGCAACCAACACGACGCTTACCAACAGCAATGCCAGCGGCAGCGCATTGCTTTCTCTGACCGGCGGCATCACAGGCACCGGAAATGTCATCCTGAACAACAACAGCGCGATTGCAAACGGCATCACAATCTCAGGCACCGCACTCAATAACAGCGGGTCTGTCACCAACTCAGGGACCGGCAGCGGCAACGCTCTCATCAGCATCGGCGTCGGCAGCAATGTCACCAGCATCATTGAAAACAGCACGACATCCGCCCTCACGGTCTCAGGCGCACTGACGGTGAACGCGAGCGGCACCACCTTCACCAACAGCAATGCCAGCGGTTCAGCCCTGCTCTCTCTGACCGGCGGCAGCACCGGCACCGGTAATCTCATCCTGAACAACAACAGCACCATCACCAATGGCATCACGGTTTCAACCACCGGCCTTGCCAATACCGGCACCATCACCAACTCCGGCAGCGGTAGCGGCCTCACCCTGATCAGCGCAGGCATTGGTGCCAGCATCACTGGCATCACAGAAAACAGCACGACTTCCGGATTGACACTCTCCGGCGCGCTGACGGTGAACGCGAGCGGCACCACCCTCACCAACAGCAATGCCAGTGGTTCGGCACTGCTGTCTCTGACCGGCGGCAGCACGGGGACGGGTAATCTCATCCTGAATAACAACAGCGCGATTGCAAACGGCATCACCGTTTCAGGTTCCAATGTTGCCAACACCGGGACGGTCACCAACTCAGGCAGCAGCAGCGGTCTCACCCTGATCAGCGCAAACATTGGATCCAGCATCACAGCTGTCACAGAAAACAGCACGACATCTGCCCTCACACTGTCAGGCGCACTGACGGTGAATGCAGGCGGCACCACGCTCACCAACAGCAATGCCAGCGGTTCATCTCTGCTTTCTCTGACCGGCGGCAGCACCGGCACCGGTAATCTCATCCTGAATAACAACAGCGCGATTGCAAACGGCATCACGGTTTCAACCACCGCCCTTGCCAATACCGGCACAGTCACCAACACCGGTACCGGCAGCGGCCTGACACTGATCAGTGGTGGCATTGGATCCAGTGTCACAGGGGTCACAGAAAACAGCACGACATCTGCACTCACACTATCAGGCGCGCTGACAGTGAACGCGAGCGGCACCACCCTCACCAACAGCAATGCCAGCGGTTCATCCCTGTTGTCTCTGACCGGCGGCAGCACCGGCACCGGTAATCTCATCCTGAACAACAACAGCGCCATTGCAAACGGCATCACGGTTTCAGGTTCCAATATTGCCAATGCTGGCACCCTCACCAACTCCGGCACCAGCTCAGGCAACACGCTGATCAGCGCAGCCTTAACCAGCATCACAGGCATCGTACAAAGCAGCACGACTTCAGGGCTCACCCTCTCCGGTGCCAACACCTTCACGGGTGGCACCAGCATCAAGGCCGGTACGATCACCGCATCCTCCGCTGCCGCCAATGCGCTGGGTGCAGGCAGCAACATCCTCACACTCGGTGACACCACCGGCAGCAACAACGCGACCTTCCTTGTCTCTGTCACCGGTCTGACTTATGCCAATCCCATTCAGCTTGCGACCGGCAACAGCGGCACGCTGACTCTCAGCAACACCGGGACTGCGATTTCAACCACCTTCAGTGGCGGCGTCACAGGGACCAATAATCTGACCATCAACAGCAATGCGACTTCAGGCACGGTCACCTTCACAACGGCTGCCATCAACAACACAGGCACTGTCACAAACACAGGTGCAGGAACAGGCACCACCACCGTGAGTGGCGGCGTGGGCAGCAATGTCACCGGCGTCTTTGAAAACAGCACAACATCCGCCCTCACACTGTCAGGCGCACTGACGGTGAATGCAGGCGGCACCACGCTCACCAACAGCAATGCCAGCGGTTCTGCACTGCTCACTCTGACCGGCGGCAGCACCGGTACCGGCAATCTCATCCTGAACAACAACAGCGCCATTGCAAATGGCATCACGGTGTCAGGTTCCAGCATTGCCAATAACGGTACCCTCACCAATTCCGGCACCGGCAGCGGCAATGCGCTGATCAGCGCGACAATCACCACCATCACCGGTCTCACACAAAACAGCGCCACCTCCGGATTAACACTGTCTGCCACAAACAGCAGCTTCACCACAGGCACCACCGTCAGTGCCGGCACACTCAGCATCGGCACATTGGCAGCCAGTGGCAGCAACAGCGCCATCGGCACCGGCACCGGCAATCTGACGGTCAGTGGCGGTGGCATCTTCTCCTACACCGGCGCCACCGTCAGTGGCATCAACCGCTCCATCACCGTGGGCACAGGCGGCGGTACCTTACAGGCAACCAGTACAACAGGCGCAACCCTCACATGGACAGGCGGCATTGCCACCGCCGGTAATGCACTCACCATCGACACCAGTGGCACCACAGCCGCCAACATCATCCTGAACACCACCGCCATCACAGGCGGTGGTTCACTCACCAAGACCGGCAGCGGTAATCTGACACTGGGCATTGTCAATACGATCGGCACCACCACCATCAACGGCGGCAAAATCATCAGCGGTGCCACCAATGCCTTAACCGCCACATCCGCACTGGTCCTCGGGGCCAGTGGGACATTTGACATGGCCAGCTTCGCGCAGACTGTCTCAAGCCTCACAGGCTCAGGCACCGTGACCGACAGCAGCACAGCTGCCACCTTCACCGCAAACAGCACAGCAGACACCTTCTCAGGCGCGCTGAATGGATCACTCGCTCTGACCATGAATGGCAGCGGCACCCTGACACTTTCCGGCAGCTCGAGCAGCTACACCGGGGCCACCAACGTCACGGGCGGTACCTTAAGTCTCACTTCCGCATCCGCCATGAATTCATCCACCAGCCTCAGTGTGTCATCCGGTGCCACCCTTGATCTCAGCTTCACGGGCACGTTTGGCAATACCCATACACTGACTTTGAACGGCACCGGTGCAACTGCAGCAGGCGCACTGACCTTCAGCAATAACAGCACCACCCTCAACACACCCATCACCCTCGGCAGCGCCGTCACGATTGGCGGCACCGGCACCGGCAATATGGTGTTGGGTGGCACCATTTCAGGCGGCAGCAATAATCTCACAATCAATCTTGCTAATGCCGCTTTGTCTCTGCCTGCCACCACCTTGAGCGGCAGCGGTGTATTGTCTGTCACAGCAGGCGGTGCCATTACCCAGACGGGCGTTATGAATATCTCCGGCACATCCAGCTTCACCACCGGTTCATTCGCCATCACACTGACCCAGTCCAACAACTTCAGCCAGGCCGTATCGCTCAACAATACCGGCACCAATGATGTCAGTCTCAAAACCGCAGGCAACATGATACTCGGCACCTCATCCATCGGCAGAAACCTCATTCTGACCAACACAGGCGGGTCCAATATCTCAGAAACCGGGGCCATTACAGCACCCAACGCCACCGCTCTTTCATTCCTGAATGGCGGCAATCCCACCACCATCGCGCTCAATACGCAGGCCAATGATTTCGGCAGCGCCACATTCAGCATCTCATCGCCAGTGAGTAATCAGACCAACATCGGCATCAGAAACATCAGTGCCAATGCCACCTTAAGTGGCTCCAACTTCGGTTCACTCGGCGGACTCAATAACCTGACCCTGATCTTTGACAATGCACCCATGAGCGTCCCTGCCATCACCAGCACCTGGCCTGGCGCTGCTTTGACCCTGAGCGCAGGCGGCAACATCACACAGTCAGGGGCCATCAGCTATGGCAATACCAGCACAGAATCCATCACGGCAACGGGTGGCAATTCCATCACCCTGACCAATGCCAGCAATGTCTTCAACGGACCTGTCACACTCAACACCACAGGCTCCGGCAACGTCACACTGACCCTGCTGTCCAATGCCAATGTGCTTGCCACATCCAGTATCGGCGGCAATCTCACGATCAATTCAACCAATGGATCGCTGTCACAAAATGGGGCTGTCACAGTCGGTGGCACCGCCACCTTCAATGCAGGCTCCAACGCATTTACCCTGACACAGGCCAATGTTTTGAATGGTGTCGTCACACTGACCTCCGGCAACGCCAGTCAGCTGACCACCGCAGGCGCCCTTGCCCTTGGCGCTGTCTCCACCGGCAACCAGCCGCTGACACTGACAGCCGGTGGCAGCATCACACAAAACAATGCCATCAGCACCACAGGTTCATTCACCGTGTCAGTCACCTCACCCAATTCAGACATCCTGCTGAATCAGGCCAACAGCTTCTCCACCGGCAACCTCTCCATCAGCGGCACACTGTCCAATATCCGCGACTTCACTCTGGAAAACATGAGCAGCAATGCAGCATTGCCGGCACTGGGTTCATTTACCAATCTGCGCAATCTGACCATACAGTTCACAGGGAAAGCGGTTGCACTGCCTGCCGTCACCCTGACCAACAGCGGCAGTCTGTCTGTCACAGCCGCAGGCGCCATCACCCAAAGCGGTGCGCTGGTGGTGCCTGGCACCGCAAGCTTTACTGCAGGGGCCAATGCCATCACGCTGACCACCGCTGGCAACAGCTTCGGTGGCGCCATTACCTTCTCAAACAGCGGCAGCAACGCCATCAGTCTGAGCAACACCACAGCCACGGCGCTCGCCACCTCCAGCATCGGACAGAATCTGACAATTACAAGCAGCGGTGCCATTTCTGAAACCGGCACACTGACGGTGCCTGGCACATCCAGTTTCTCAGCCGGTGGCAACGCCATTTCACTCGGCAACAACAACACCCTGACGGGGGCTGTGACACTCAGCAACAGCGGCACCAATGATGTCAGCCTCACCAACAGCACGGCGCTCGTTCTTGCAGGTTCCACCATCGGTCAGAACCTGACCCTGACTGCCGGCGGCAGCATCTCTGAGACAGGTGCCATCACCGCAACAGGCGGCACCACACCGATCTCCATCACCGCAACAGCCGCATCCGCCGATGTCTCGCTGAATACACAGAGCAATAATTTTGGCAGTGCAGGCTTTACCTTTGCAGGCACACTGGGGAATTTCAGAGATATTGGTATCCGAAACACCAATGCCAGCGCAATCCTTCCCACCAACCTGACTTCCCTCACCAGTCTGCGCAGTCTGACGCTGCAGTTTGACAACGCTGCCATCACACTCCCTGCACTGACGCTTGCAGCCAGCGGTACTCTCTCCATTACCGCCGGTGGCAACATTGCACAAAGCGGCAGTCTCTCAGTCCCAGGCACCGCTTCATTTACCGCAGGCGCGAATGGCATTGATGTTTCAAACACCGGCAATGTCTTCACAGGGGCCGTCACCCTTTCAAACAGTGGCACCAATGATGTCAGCGTGGCCAACAGCACTTCACTGTCCATCGCAGCCTCCTCCATTGGACGCAACCTGACACTCTCATCCGCTGGCAGCATCAGTGAAACCGGTGCCATCACCGCAACAGGCCAGACCGCTGCAACGTCCATCACACTCACCAATGCCAGTTCAGACGTGCTGCTGAGTGCCGCCAATAACTTTGGTTCAACAGCCATCACCTTCGGCGGCACACTCTCCAACTACCGTGACTTCACGCTCCAAAACACCAATGCAAGCGCTGTGCTGCCCACCAATCTGACCTCACTCAGCAGCCTGCGTAATCTCAATATTGGATTCACCACCCGGTCTCTGACCCTGCCGACAATGAGTGTCAGCGGTACGGCGACACTGACCGCCATCACCAGTCTGTCGCTGGGTGATCTCAGCACCGGTGGCAGTGTGTCACTGACATCCGGTTCTCTCGGTACATCGGGTTCTGTTTCAATGGGGAATTTAACCCTGGGCAGTGGCAACTTCACCGTGTATGCCCATGGCAGCATCACGCAATCCGGCGCACTGACAGTGCCTGGCACCACACTCATTCAGAATTACTTCACACAGAGCACCAATCTGTCGAACACGGCCAACAGTTTAACCGGCGCCATCACCTTCTCTGATCAGGGCGGCACCGGATCAAACAACACGATTTACAACAACACCAATACGACTTTGGCTTCCTCATCGCTCGGCAGCTTAAATCTGACCGCCAACGGATCGGTTACATTCGGCTCCACCCTGGACACCAACACTGGGACACTGACCGTCGCAGCCACTGGCATTACGCTCGGCAGCGGCAGCATTATCGGCTTCAGCAGTGATCACTTTGGCAATGTCTCACTGAATGCAGGCACCGGCACACTCGCCCTTGCGGGACGTATTTATGCCACAGGCAGCATGACGCTGACAGGAGACACCATCAACACCGGATTCCTGCAGATTGGCGGTTCAAGCGCCAACTCAGGCAATGCCAGCAATGTGACCTTCCTGCCCTACACCACAACCAACACCATCGGTGTTGCAGGCGGCACCGGCACCTACGCACTGGCTTCCGGTTTGTTTAACAGTGCCGTCCGCTCCACCACACTCACCATTGGCAGCAGCAGCGTGGCCGCGATCTCCATTGGCACCTTCTCACCTTCTGTAACCGGCTTAACCACGCTGAATGTCATCTCAGGCGGTGCGATTTCACAGACCGGTGCCATCACCACCGGTGCCAGTGCCAGCTTTAACGCCAATGCCAATGGAATCACCCTGACCAATGCTGCCAATGCATTCAGTGGCACGGTGGCCCTCACAAACACCGGCAGCAATGACATTTCATTCTTCAACAACCGTGCACTCTCACTCAAAGCCTCAAGTGTCGGCAGCGGCAACACCAGCATCACAGCAGCAGGCGCCATCACCCAGACAGCCGCCTTCACCAGCGCCGCAGGCGGCACAACCACCTTTAATGCGGGCGCCAATGCCATTACGCTGTCACAGAACAATGCATTCAGTGGGAATGTGGGCTTTACCAACAGCAGCACCAACAACGTCAGCCTGACCAATGGCACAGCGACTTCTCTCGCTGCCACCACAGTCGGTCAGAACTTCTCAGTCACTTCAAACAGCGGTGCCATCACGCAGACAGGCACCCTCACCGTTCCAGGCACGGCAGGCTTCACCAGTGGCGCCTTCAGTATTACCCTGACCAACAGCAGCAATGCCTTCACCGGTGCCATTTCTGCTACAAACAGCGGTGCATTTGATGTCAGCATCACCAACAGTCTTGCCACCGCCTTCAACGCCTCAGCCATCGGCCAGAATCTCAATGTGATTTCAAATGGCGCCATCACCCAAAGCGGCGCCCTGACCAGCACCAACAGTGGCACTTTCACTGCAACCGTTTTGAATGACACCGCCACCAATATCACCTTAAGCAGCGCCAATAATTTCAGCGCCATCAACCTTGGCACACGCAATGCTGCCAACACTGCCAACACCGCCGGCACCATTTCCTACACCGGCAGCAGCACCTACACAGCCTCAACCATCAATACCAGCGGCAATATTATTCTCGCGGCCACCACAGGCACCCTCACACTCGGCACCCTTTCAAGCAGCGCAAACAGCACAACCATCTCAGCAGGCACCATTGGTCTGACCGGCACCATCACCACCGCAGGCGCTCAGACCTACAGCAGTCCTGTCACCCTGACCGGCAGCACCACCGTGTTAAACAGCAGCACCGGCGATATCACCTTCAGCGCTGCAATCAGTGCCACAACCAATGGCGCCCAGGGACTCACCATCAATGTTCCTGCCGGTCATAAAGCCTATTTCAATGCCCAGATCGGCACACCCAGCGCACGTCTTGCAAGCCTGACCGTCACTGATCCGAGTATTGGTGCAAACGTTTATACTTCCGGTGATCAGACCTACAACGACACCATTACACCCACTGCCAACATCACGCTTTCATCCAGTGCCGGCAGCATTATTCTGAACGGCAATACCACCACCCACCTCGGGGCTTCATGGAGTGATGCAAGCACGCTGACGCTGTCTGCTGCAACCGCCATCCAGATTAATTCTGATATCAGCGCCACAGGGACCGGCACCCTGACACTGAATGGTCCTGTGATTATCAACAACACCAACACCGCAAACAGCTATGCCTCCATCGCAACGGCAGCCGCACAGGATTACAACGGTGCTGTCACCCTGTCATCGGATGCGGTCATTAACAGTGGCAGCGGCACACTGACCTTCGAATCCACCGTCAGTGGTGCACATGCCCTCACCAGTTCAGGTTCAGGTCTCATGACCTTCCGCAACATTGTCGGCAGCACCCCTTTGACCAGCCTCAATATTGCAGGCGCCACCACCCTGGATACCGGAGCCACAGCCCTCACCACATCAGGCGCTGAAACCTTTGGCGGTCTGCTCACCCTGGGTGCAAACACCACGCTCAGCAACAGCACCCTGAGTCTCGCCGGTGCCGCTTTGGGCAGCAACACCCTGACACTGACCTCAGGCACAAGCGCCACTCAATCCGCTGCCATCACAGGCCTCGGTGGATTGATTTTGAATGGCGCTGGTACTGTCTCTCTTCTGCAGACGAATGCTTATCAGGGTGGCACCACCCTCAGTGGTTTCAACCTGAGCGTCGATACACTGACTGCAGCCGGCAGCAACAGTTACATCGGCACAGGCAACCTCACGCTGAACAATGGCTCGACC
>Ga0206941_10024_pt1 | contig 46664 bp, 33 predicted proteins | sample Alteio_BWOrgHeat_9_FD_153251 | JGI IMG/M metagenome (GOLD analysis project Ga0206941, IMG submission 153251) | Enriched cells from forest soil in Barre Woods Harvard Forest LTER site, Petersham, Massachusetts, United States -... | ecosystem: Environmental > Terrestrial > Soil > Temperate forest >...
TCCACAGTGCCGCCATTGGTGCAGGCGGAACCGATGCATCCCCCCGTCAGAGTGGTGCTGGTGCCACTGTCCAGACCGACCCCAGTGGACTGCCCTGTGGTATCGGTATCCCAGTAACTGTTGCTTAAGGTGGCATCTGAATTTTCACCGGCAAATCCGCCGATGATGGCCCCGCCCGCCGTATTGTCATGAATCAGACCTGTGGCATAACTGTTGGTGATGACAGGGGAAGTTGCGGCATTGTTGTTGTTCGTTCCGACAAAAGCACCCACACGGCCGAAGGTGTTGTTGATGGTAACGCTTGATGTGCTGTAACTGTTTTGAATGGTGCCCTGATTTTCCCCGGCAAATCCGCCGATGTAATTAAAAATGGTGCCGGGAACATTTGAAGAAACGGCGCCTGTACTGTAGGAAGTGATAATGCTCGAGCCAAACAGGCTGCCGATAAATCCGCCTGTGATGCTCCAACCACCCGTCGTGGTGTTGCTGACGGTGGCGCTGCTGTGTGAATTGCTGATATTGACGGTGTCGGCTGCCCCCACCAGACCACCGATCCGGATCCAGTCATTGCCGCCGGATGAAACACTGCCTGTGACATAGAGGTTGGTCAGTGTGCCTGCGGCATATCCTGCAATACCGCCGACATTCAGCCCACCGATGGTGTTGCCGATGGAGGCATTGGTGAGTCCGAGATTGGAAATAAAGGTTGCATCACCGAGATCCCCAAATAATCCGACATCATTGTTGGATGAGGCGTTGTTAATAAACAGATTGCTGAGCGTGTGACTGCCGCCATCCAGTGAACCGCTGAAGGCGGTGGTGTCATTGCCGATGGGCATAAATCCTGCACCATTATTCCAGCCGGAGGTGACACTGGCGTTGATGTTGTTGTTGAGCACGTAATAACTGCTGAGCTGGGTGGCATCTGATCCCATGCCCTGAACACCGTAGATATCCGTCAGTTGAAAGGGGCTGGTCTGTGTGCCAAATCCGCCGACTGCCCGGATGAATTCTGCGTTGCCCTGGCTGATTTCGAAATCATTTGCAGTGAAGGCAGGCAGGGTGCCATTGACCTGATACCACTCACCATGATCCAGCATAAAATGGGCGACATTGATGGGGGCAGAAACGCCGCTTAAGGTGCCACTGTTTGCGATGGTACCCCCTGTAATCAGGGTGCCAGCGTTCAGCCGTAAAGTGCCTGCTGTGGCGGTAATGCCAGTGCTGCTGCCGTTGAAATAAATGTTGGCAGAGGAGATCAGGCTCAGGGACTGGGCACTGTTCCAGGTGATGGCATTGTCAATTTCGATGCTGCCGCCGGAGGTGGTCTGCAGGGTGACGTTGGAGGTGCCGAGCAAAGTGGTGAGATCACCCACATTCAGCTCAGAATCATTGCTGCCTGCGGTGAAAGGGTCTCCGGAGGTGCCGGATCCTGTGGCAGAACTGGTGTTACTGTCGATGAAAAAGTTGTAGGGATCAAGCAGCCAGTCACCTGTTTTCCCGTGAGGGGCGCTCGTATTGACTTTGATTCCATTGACATTCAAAACATGGCCGGATGTTTCAATAAATCCGCCATGCCCGCCTTCTTTTCCACCCATCGCACTTAGGCTGCCTGCCGCCTGCGTGTTTTTATCCGACCAGAGCACAATATTTCCGCCATTGCCGTTTGTAAGGGCATCGGCTTTGACGACGCTGCCTGTCATGGCCGTGACAGTTTGTGCGTTGGGCAGAGGACCTTTGCCCTCAGCACTGCCACCGATATTGATCTGGCCGCCACCCTGCTGTCCGCTGACATCGAGGAGTGCTTTTGCATTCAGCAGAATCTGGTCTCCCAGCACCCGGATTTCACCGCCCGTTTCACCGGCATTGATACCCTGTGCGCTCAGCACGCCATTGATGTTGGTGTAATTGCTTTCGAGAACAATGACGCCATTTTTTTCAGAAATTGAATTGGCCTCCACCACACCATTCAGGTTGATGACATTGTTGATGACATTGGCCGCATCTTTTGCGGTGATGTGAATGGTGCCGCCATCGGCAATGATGCTGCCGGTGTTGCTGACGTCATAACTGACAGGTTGTGCGTTTTCATCAGTGGAATCGGTGAGCGGTGTGTAGACGCTGAAGTTGATGAGTTGATTGCCGGTGAGGTCCACCGTGAATGCGGGACCGGATGCGAGCACCACATTGCCGAGATTGGCTTCGATCAGTCCTTCATTGCTGACATTGTGACCCACAAGGGCCACGAGTCCGTGATCTTTTGCAACGATGGCGCCATCGTTGACGATGTCACCCTGATAATCCGACGGTTGATCAAAGCGATAGTTGCCGGAGAGAAAATTGATATTGGAAATATTGACGGTGGATGCAATCAATCCGGCCGCATCCACACGGGCATCGGGACCGAAGAAAAGGCCTGCCTGGTTGACAAGGACAAGGTTGCCGTTCGATGACAGCTGCCCGAATATCTGTGAAACCCCCTGATGCGGGTCAATGCGGTTTAAGGTGATGGAGGATGCGGTGGGCACTTTGAAGTGTGTTTTTTCATGTGCGCCGATGTTGAAGCTGTGCCAGTCGATGATGGCCTTGTCTGTGGTCTGATGAATTTCAGTGACGGCAGGCTGCTGTGTGATGGCGGCTGTTCCTGCTGTGACAACACCGCCTTCCGGATTTGCAAAGACAGAACTCCCAAGCACCATTGCTCCAAGGCAGGTTATAAGCCTTCGGAGAAACGATGTCTGTGAAGATCGTTTTCTGTCTGTTGCAGTTGTCACGCCACTCATTTCAAACTTCCCCCCGGAAGTGCCCGAATCTATTTCAAAAATTGACCAGAACCAGCTATATAAGAAGTATAGTTGGTGTGGGGGAGTTTGCCTCAGAAGGTTGTGGTGTTAAAACAGAGAGTTATAAGTAAATATAGCGTACTAGGCATTTGGAGGCATTTATCCGTAAACGTGAACATGCCCGTTCCCCTGCCCGGTTTTTTTGGGTTTTTATATAAAAACCGGGCAGGGGCACGTTTACGGAAAACCATCACAGTGTCAATTCGTAGGCGGTGGAACGTCCTGCTGCAATTTGCTTCAGTACGCCCCATTTCAACAATTCTCCAAGATCACGCGTTGCGGTTGCCTTGGAGGTTCCAGTGAGTGCCATGTATTTTCTGGCATTCATCCCACCGGTAAATCCTTTGGATCCCCCACTTAACATGCGCAATACGACCTTTTCCTGGCGTACATTCATCATGATGCGAAACTGATCCAGAAACTGAGTTTTTTTCAGAATAAATCGCACATCGTTTTCTGCATCCCGCTGTGCCTGCAATGCAATTTTTGTGAAGTATTGAACGAATGCCGTGACATCATTGGATCGTTGGGCTGTTTTCAGTGCCTGGTAGTAAGCGGCTTTGTGCGCTTCGATGGTGCGTGACAGACTGAGTAAAACAGGTCTGCCCAGCCCCTGAGCCAGTGCTTTTTCAGCAATGACCCGTCCAATGCGTCCATTGCCATCTTCAAAGGGGTGAATGCTTTCAAAATAAAGATGGGCAATGGCGGCGCGCAGCAAGGGTACGGGAATTTCATCCGGACCATCCGGACCGGTGCGGTTGAACCAGTGGATGAAAGAATGCATCTCTGACGGAACCCGGTCCGATGGCGGCGCTTCGAAATGAATTTTTTCATGTCCAATGGGACCTGAAACCACCAGCATGGGTTCAGGATGTGTTCTCCAGCTGCCGATAATGATGGGGTGTTTTGGATGGGGCTGTGATGGGAACAATAATTGATGCCAGGTCATCAGTTTTTGGCGTGTGAGTTTTGCTGCAAATGTTTTGCGGACATCCAGCATAATTTCAGCAAGACCGCGGGCTTTTTTGTTTTTTGTGGCAGCGGATGCGCCGTCAAGTCCCAGTTGTCTGCGGATGGAGGAGAATACATCGGGGCGACTGATAATCTCCCCCTCAATGGCGGATGTTTTGATGGCTTCTTCGACCATCAGCGCGATCAATGCATCGGATTGCAGAGAGTGAGGCAGGCCGGATAACAGGCCTTCCATACGGCCAGAGTCAGCTGAAAACTGAAGAAAGGAGGCTTCCATCCCCTGAAGATTCCAAGTGAAATGGGGCCAGTCTGTCTGTTGCCAGTTGTAGCGCATGAGCCGAATATAGCGTTTAATCGGCTCATGATCAATCAAATTTTGAGCCGATTAGGGTGGTTAATCGGCTCATAGGAGAGGATACAATCATTCCGGGGGTGAAGACAAAGAGAATTAATTTTGATCATATCTGAATGTATACCGGATTATACCGGAATAGTTTTTGTTGTTAGCCGCATAAGCATGGGATAATTGTTATTGCGAGGCCGCGTAATGACGGTTGTTTGAGCGATAGAGAGCATTATAAGACAAGGTTAATCACCGGGAGTTTATCCGGATTTTTCAATAAATTTTCTTAAAAATCATGGTATGTGCATACTTGAATACAGTATTTTTGGGTTTTATTAAAGATTTAATGCTGGGTAGAGTTATTTTGTATATATTTTCATTCAGTTGCCATAGTGTGGTCAACTTATGAGGCTGAAGAGTCTATAATATTCAATGTGTCTAACTTCGTTGATACAGATGGGCACCGTGCGGAGGTTTGAGATGAGTAATGACATGAAAAATTCATGCCAATGCAGAAATAATACTGATTACTTTTTTCAGCAGGGAAATTTTGTCATCAATATTTCCAGTAAAAATTTGGGTGATGTATGAGAGGAAGACCAGTGTCTGCTCCAACACCTTTTGCCGGGAAAGATTTGTTAAAGACAATAGTAAATGAGTATGTAAAGAGTTCAGCTGAGAATTCAGATGACGCTTTTTCTCGTTTTCGAAGCCGATTAAAAGTAGAATTCTGTCCGGTATATGTCAGAACAAATAACGGTGAATTTAATGAAGTGGTATCGCGTCTGGGGCAGGTGCTTGATTCATCAGACGATGGAAGGGTGTTAAGGGATCGTCTTCATTCATTTTTTTCAGAACCAGATAATTTTACGGAAAAAAAATTTGGAAATGCTGTTAATCGTTCAGCAATATTAAATACACTCAAGCCTGCCGCTATGGAGGAAAAATCTGTTCCTGTTTTTGAAGAAAAATATGAACCGGTTTCAAGAAAGGAGGCGACTGATTTTCTTAGATTTAAGGAGAGCGGCCGTCTTGATATTGAGATAGCAAAAGTAATATCCCAGATTCTCAGGGAACAGACAGATTTCGATGAAAAAACCGATACAAGAATTCTGAATCCTGAGCATTCCGGTATTTCTGAGCTTCTTGAAGTGAAGCCTGAGAACACTTACCGAAATATACATGAGAAAAAAGATGTTTCATCCCTTCGCCACATGAGAAATATATGGATATCAGAGTTAAAAAGCCGGGTGGATAAAATTGAAGAGAACTCCAGAAGAAACAGAGAAATATTAAATATAATAGAGGGAAGTGAGCGGCCTATCAGGGAAAGAATAAGTGAAAAATATAAGTCTTCCTTTGACAATGAAGTAAATTTTTTGGCAGCCCTGCACCTGATGGCCGGATCTGATTTTTCTGATGCACATTCATATAAGATCTCACTGGGAAAATTTAAAAAAACGCTGAAGGAGGACTTTAATTATTCTGATGACCGGGTAAATGAGCTGTTCAAAGCGCTCGATACTTATGGGGCTTCCCGGTTTCCCTATGACTCTATCGGACGTGAAATTGCCGCTCATTTTTTGTCTGTTGATAATTTAAGGGGTGAAATTAATTCATGGGTTGTCGCGCCTGGTGGAGAGTCAATAAATCTCCTGACTGAAAGTGAAACTTTCACAGTGACAGTTCCACATTCCATACCTCCAATACTGAAAGAATTTAACCGAAGTAAGAAAGACGCTGAGCGTATAAACTGGGAAAATATAATCAGTGCCCATCGAAGCAGGAGATCTTTCGGCAATCCAAATACAGCTATGATTCGTGGTTTAATCAATACCTGCAGCGGCTCTCCGGGTTTTGATCTGGGTAAAGTGATTTCGTGGATGGTGACGGCTGAAACACTGAATCTTGTTCCTCCCATGAAAAATTCTGAATTTATCGAAAAAATCAAAGAAGTTATGACGTCTGAAGATGTCCATCATTTGATTGAAAACCTTGAGCGCACCAGAATTAATCTTGGCATTGAGGAGAAAGACGGCGATTTATTGAGTCAATATACTTCGTCGTTGTGTGTTGAATTGATTGTTCGGTCAATAAATGATGTTGTTGTTAATGATGAGAACCTTGATGCAGCCATTGCATCTCTTCAGGAGATCTGTGGTGTGAATGTGATTGATGAAGGTGCAGCAGAGAGAATGCAGGAAAAAAGAAATAATTTACGTGAGGTAGGTGTGGATGCTGTAGATATAGACCATCTGGACAGAGATGAAAAAAAGGTTGGTCGGATTAATGATGCGGCGGAATTGAAGCTTGGTCAGTTAATAACTAGAAAACGTGAAATTGAGCGTGAGGTAGTGGAGGAAAAGGCATCGGGCTCCGCGAAGGTCAAGACCATCGGCGCGATGAACCAGATGGGACCCGTGCAGGCGGATCTGGATGCGCTTGATGTTCTGATGAAAAAAGCCGAGAACAATCCCGGGGCCGTTCGCGACGGTCTGACGGATTTTCTTGGCAGATACCGTGATGTGACCGACGAAGATGTCGCTTCGATCAAAAGGAACGGTGATGCGAATGAACTGATTCTCTATGCGACCCGGAAACATGCGGAGTTGAGTGCGCTGAAGGCGAAAAATGACCAGCGTGAGCTGGATGAGGAAAAGGCATCGGGCTCCGCGAAGGTCAAGACCATCGGCGCGATGAACCAGATGGGACCCGTGCAGGCGGATCTGGATGCGCTTGATGTTCTGATGAAAAAAGCCGAGAACAATCCCGGGGCCGTTCGCGACGGTCTGACGGATTTTCTTGGCAGATACCGTGATGTGACCGACGAAGATGTCGCTTCGATCAAAAGGAACGGTGATGCGAATGAACTGATTCTCTATGCGACCCGGAAACATGCGGAGTTGAGTGCGCTGAAGGCGAAAAATGACCAGCGTGAGCTGGATGAGGAAAAGGCATCAGGCTCTGCGAAGGTCAAGATCATCGGCGCGATGGACCAGATGGGCCCGGTACAGCCGGATCTGGATGCACTTGATGTTCTGATGAAAAAAGCCGAGAACGATCCCGGGGCTGTGCGCGACGGTCTGATGGATTTTCTTGGCAGATACGGTGGTGTGACCGACGAAGATGTCGCCTCAATCAAAAGGAACGGTGATGCGAATGAACTGATTCTCTATGCGACGCGGAAATATGCGGAGCTGAGTGCGCTGAAGGCGGAAAATGACCGACGAGCACAACACCCTAATATTGATGATTCCAAAAACTCATACTCAGCCAACCTCGCCAAAACACTTTATCTGTCCCCTGACGACGGTAAATTTTTAAATAAATTAAATCCAATATTGCTGGATGAAAAATTTGATGATGTATTGAAATCTAAAATCAATGGTATTTTGGCTGATAACGATCCAGAAGAATGTTTTTATCCCATCAAACAGATTCTTGCAGAGTACCTGATTAAAAATCACGAAGACTGCAAAAATTTCAATGAATTTTCAGCCACGCCACCTGCACAAAGAGCGGCGATGGCAAGTCTCAATGCGACATATGAAAAAGGATCTTCTGAATACAAAGAAATTCTGGATATATATCGCGTTAATTTTTATCTTTTGTATGAAGATCCCAAAGGTGATGCGAAGGCTGTTCAGAATGTCAATAAATCAATTGAAACACTTCGGGATGCGGCAGACCGTCTGCTTCGGTTGGCGCATCAACAGGGAGATCATGCCGGAAATGAAGCATACATCAGGGATGCACTTCAGCTTTATCTGAGGATAAAAAAATTAACATCCGTGATCACTGAAAATTCGCTCAAAAAAGACCCCGGCTACATCAAATGGTTCTCAGAATCCGCCCCCGAAAAATTCGCGACGCGTGAAGGTTTCAGCGCATGGGTTTCCGCAGTCAACAGTGGTGGTGAACCACCCCGTCTGAGCGTGGTGTCGAAGGATATTGTGGATCCTTATTCCAGAATTCTTCAGTTCAATGATGGCTGGCTGGGATATCCTCCCTCCAGCGAGCTGCCAAAGCGTTCAGACCCTGCAGCACTCGACCGGATGAAAACAGAAAAAACATTTTATTCCCAGCAGATCCGCAGTGGTTATCCGCACCGGGTCGAGGCTTATTCTTTTTCATCAACACCGGCTGATGTGGTTGAACGTATTAATGCAGCATCCGGCGCACCTTCTGACACTATTAAGTCGATGCTGAAGCGCGTGCATTCCGCAGATGAACTTTTGTCTTCAACCCTGGCTGCCGGTCTCAAAGGACCCTATCATATTGGGGATATGACCGGCAGAGATCTTGATGTGGCGATGGCGATGTATGTCATGATTAAAATTCATGATGATATTAATCCCCCTGGTTTTAATATCAATCCCAGTGTGATGGCTTTGATGAGTGCCGCAGAAAAGGCGGAATGTGACAGATTTATTCAATGGCAGAAATCGCTTAATGCGGATGATCCAAACCGTCTGCAGCTGACTCATCAGAAAGATGCTCAGTTTGTTCAGACGGTGAATGTAAAGATGTCTGCAGGAGAGGAAAAAGTAGCGCAGGATGAAATTCACGCACATCGCCGGTTTGGTGGGCATCATTAACAGGTGTGAGTGAGCTAGGTGATGTATTTAACTGAATTCTTCGAGCAACGGCTTCAGAGGCATCATATCCATTAAAAATTGTTCCAGTGGAATACACAGAATGTTCCGGATATACATTTTTTCCTGGCCACCATAAAGCAAAACAGGCCGGGATTCAGGGTAATCTTTTTTAAACTCTGTCAGGGACCGGACATCTTTGATGGAGATATTCTCTGATCTTTTCACTTCAATGGCATAAAAATTATTTTCACCATACACAATAAAATCCACTTCCAGGCCCGATTTTGTCCGCCAGAAATACAGCCGGCTGTTGTTGTCTGAATAATCAATCCAGGCGCGCAGGTGCTGTGCAACGAGTGTTTCAAGTGCATGTCCTGACATTTCTTCAGGGTGATCGAGGGGTCCCATTGGACGCAGTGATCTGAAAACACCGGCATCAAAAAAGTAAAACTTGGGATGATCACTCAGCTGGCGCTGTGCTTTGCGGGAAAAAACATCCACTCTGAATGAAAGCAGAAGATCCTCAAGAATCTGGACATAGCTTTCGATGGTTTTGCTGCTGACGCCGCATTCGCGGGCAATATTCGCATAATTGATCTGAGAAGCCTGTGAGAAGCTTGCCACCTCCAGGAACCGGCTGAATTCATCCACTTTGCGGACCAGTCCTTCCATCTGAACTTCTTCCCGCATGTACAGCGCAATATAAGCCTTCAGATCACCTGCAGAATCAGCGGAGTCTGTGATCAATGGCAGCATTCCTGATTTTTGGGCTTCAGCCAGTGTAAATTGGCCCGGAATTTCTGCGCCCATAAAAGGATGGAGGTGTTTTAACTGGGCTCTTCCCGCCAGCAGATCCACGCCGGAACGTTTTAATTTGCGCGCACTGGATCCTGTGAGAACAAACTGCCACTGTTTTTTTTCTTCAATAAGTTGATGGACGACACTCAGGAGATCTGGAACCTTCTGGACTTCGTCAATGACAAAGCGTGTTCTTGGACTGTGGGCGGTAACAATATGTTTTAAACGTTGTGGATGTGCCCGATAAGTTCTGTACAGTCCCGGATCCAGTAAATCAATCCGAACAGCATCGGGAAAGCATTGCTTCATCAGAGTCGATTTACCTGTTCCTCTGGGCCCAAATAGAAAAAAACTACCCTTAGGAGGTATGAAAAAACGACTTACTATTCCCATAAATCCTGCATTTATTGAATTAACACGATAATAAATGCTACTTTTTTTATCTGTTCAAGTCAAGTTTTTATTATAAGTATTTAATTAATAATATAAAATGGTATTAACATGGTTGTTAAGGCATTGTTGCATATATCAAAATGCGCCTACTGTGTCATTCCCGCGCAGGCGGGAATCTATTCAGAATATACTCAACAGATCATTTTGGAGATTATTCACAATAGATTCCCGCCTGCACGGGAATGACAGATGACCTTATGGAAGATTTATGCAACAACGCCGGTTGTTAATCGAAAAATCTATTTTTTGGCTTTTTTTCGTTTATCTTTAAAATGCAGCTGCAACCGATCCACTGTTGCCGCACACACCAGATCCCCCCAGATATTGGTCATGGTCCGGAAACGGTCCAGAATGCGGTCAAACGGCAGCAGCAACCCGATGGCGGAAGCCGGGACACTGACGGTGCGCAATACCATTACCATGGTCACAAGCCCGCCTTCCGGAATGCCGGTGGCGCCCATGCCTGCCAGAATGGCTGTGATAAAAATCCCAATCTGCGACGGAATCGAAAGATCAAATCCCAGTATCTGACAGAAGAAAAGCGCAGACACCGCTTCATACATTGCAGTCCCCGCAAGATTGATGGTCGTTGCAAGCGGCAGGACAAATCGCGCTACGTCATCACTGATTTTTTCATCTTTCGCGACCATGAGTGTCACAGGCAATGTAGCCATTGAGCTTGAGGTGGCAAATGCAGTGATGAGTGCATTGGAGGCGGCTGCAATAAATGCCAGCGGTTTTTTGCGTGCGAGGACTGCAACCACGAGCAGCTGCCAGAGAAACTGCAGAAAAAGCCCGGCCAGAAAGATCAGGATAAACTTGACCATGCTGCTCAGACTCTGCAGCAGCAGATTTTGAATGGAGGCTTCAGCAACAGCCGTCCCGAGCAGTGAAAAAAGACCGAGGGGCGTCAGCACCATGAGCCAGATGATCATTTTAACGAGGACACTGCGCAGTCCCACAAAAAAATCAACCACAGGTTTCGCGGGTTTGCCGATGGCAAGACAGGCAATGGCAAAGACAACGCTGAAAAAGACAATCGGCATGATTTCATAACGGGCAGCGGCTTCGACGATATTGGGAGGGAAAAGTGAAATTAAAAAAGAGGACAGTTCCATGGGTTTTAAATCATTCGGCATGGCATTTGACAGGATCAGATTGGGTGGAATCCCGGCGCCTAGATGAAACACATTCAGCAGGGTGAGGCCGATGACGACAGCCACGGACACGCTCACCAATACATAGGCCAGCGTATAAAATCCGATGGTTCCGAGCCGCTGCATGCCACCGATGGAGGCGATGGCGCTGACAAGGGCTGAAAAAATCAAAGGCAGTGCAATGAGCTTTAAAAGGTTGATAAAAAGTTTGCCGATCCAGCTGACGGCTATGGTCTGATGCGGGAAAAAAATGCCGCTCAGGATTGCAAGTGCGATGCTTAAAACAATCAGGGGAAACATTGAATTTTTCAAAACGGACTCCTTCCGTGGGGTCTTTTGCATTGGGGCAGGGGCGACCGGCCGGTCGCCCCTACAAATAATTAGATTGTGGCATGAGAATGGCTGTGAGGGCTATTTTCATAAAAGATTAAGATTATTTTTTATACAAATTTATTTTATTAATTATCTTATTGAAAAATAATATAAAATAATATATTGACCTTAAGTTGCTTGGTAATTTTCATGTTTGAATGTTAAAATTACATAGAAATTTCGCTGTTCGAGTGATAAAAAAACATGAATTATGTTCACCGCATCCATGAAGATCGTCTGTATGAAGCCTTTGCAGGTCCGATGGTGACCGCGATTTTAGGGCCGCGTCGGATTGGTAAATCGACTCTGATTGATCATTATATGGGGCAACTCACGGATGTCCCCATGGCACGATTTAACATGGACAGCATGATTGAACGGGATCAGGTGAAAGCGGGCAAATTGGAGGCCATGATTCTTCAGACCCTGCAGCGACATTTTGAGCCGGGACGCTGTGTCTGGGTCACTGTGGATGAGGCTCAGAAATGTCCTGAGATTTTTGATCAGATTAAAATTTTATATGACCGTTACAAGGATCAAAACGCCGTTAAATTTATTGTCACAGGTTCCGCCCTGCTGGAGCTGCACCGTCTCAGTGCTGAAAGCCTTGCAGGCAGAATTGAGCTCTACTATTTGAATGCCTTTGGTCTCTCGGAGGCGGTCAGGCTGAAGCATCCCGTTGAAATCAAAAACAGTATTTTTGACCTGATTGAGGTGGTTGATACCCTGGATGAAAAACATTGGCGGAATTATTGTTATGATCTTCTGCCTTTTTCAGAGATTCTGAATAAAATGCTGATGTCGCTTTTGGTGTGGGGTGGACTGCCTGAAGTGCTGATGGCGCCTCATGCCAGTGCAGGGCTGAATTATCTGGCCAATTATCTGCAGATATACCTCGAAAAAGATGTCCGTGCCATTGAGTCCATCACGGATCTGCCGCTGTATCAGCAGTTGATGGAGATTTGCGCGGAACAAACAGGCTCAGTGCGGGATGATACGAAAATCACAGATGCCCTGCGCTGTCACCGTGAAACATTAAATAAATACCGCGGGTATCTGAGTGCAACACTGATGTACTGTGATATTCATCCTTATATCAACTCTACACTGAAGCGGCTCGTCAAATCTCCCAAAGGATATCTGGCAAATAATGGGTTGGTCAGTTTTTTGCAGGGTATTTTTGATGAGGCTCTTTTGATTAAATCGGGCATGATCGGCCACCGGCTGGAAAACTGGTTTTTAAACGAGCTTCAGATCTGGCTGTACAAAAATCCCGGGCATCACAGCATTCATTATTGGCGGACAGCCTCCGGGACAGAAGTGGATTTTGTCGTTAAAAAATCTCCCTGTGTGTATCCTTTTGAGGTGACATTCGGCCAAAATATTGATCCTAAAAAAGTACGGAGTCTGATCCGGTTTTTAGAATATGAACCCAAAGCCCGCTGGGGATTTTATATTTACAGAGGCGATTTTAAATATGATCACAAAAATAAAATCATTTTTATTCCGGCTTGGATGGTCTGTTAAACAGGAAATGTGTAATGCTGATTAATCTGTCCCTTCTCCGCCGCAACCCAAACTTTACGCTGCTTTACACCGGCCAGGTTGTTTCCTTCGCAGGCACCATGATCACAGGCGTGGCGTTGCCCTGGCAGATTTATCATCTGACGCATTCGGTGGTAATGATTGGACTGCTCAGTTTATTTCAACTGCTCCCGTTGCTGTTCACAGCACTTTTGGGAGGCGTTCTGGCGGATCGTTATCCCAGACGAAAAATGCTGCTGACGGCAGAATGCATTCTCGCCTGCGGCTGTCTGATACTGATGTGGAATGCTGGATGGATGAGGCCTTCTGTGATTTTGATTTTCATCGCAGCCATGATCATGTCGTCTTTTAATGGTCTGCACCGCCCGGCACTCGAAAGTCTGACGCAGCAGATTGTGGCACCGGAGGATTATCCGGCGGCAAGCGCACTCACGGGTCTTAAGTTTAATCTTTGCCTGATTCTCGCACCGGCTCTCGGCGGTCTTTTGATTGCCCATGCCGGTTTGGTTGTGACTTATCTGATTGATTTTGTGAGTTTCGCAGCGTCGATGCTGACACTGGTGCTGATGCGCAGTGTGCCTTCGCCGGCTTTTGCGAAAAAGCATGAGGATTCTCTCTGGACTTCCCTCAAAGAAGGGCTGCGCTATGCAGGGAAACGCCAGGAATTGCTGGGCAGTTATCTGGTGGATTTTGTGGCCATGGTGTTTGGCATGCCCACGGCGCTTTTCCCGGTGATCGCGCAGTCTTATGGCGGTGCCGAGGCGCTCGGGTTGCTGTATTCGGCACCGGCGGTGGGTGCGCTGGTGGTATCTGTATTCAGCGGATGGACGGCCCGGATTGAACGCTATGGAATGGCGATTGCGCTGTCAGCAACCGGGTGGGGGACTGCGATTATTTTCTTTGGACTGGCCCATCAGCTGATCTGGGTTTTGTTTTTTCTGGCGCTCTCCGGAGCATTTGATCAGATCAGCGGGATTTTCCGTCAGGTACTCTGGAACAAGTCCATTCCCAACCAGCTTCGGGGACGGCTGGCCGGGATTGAAATGATCAGTTATCTGAGCGGACCAAAACTCGGCGATACCGAAGCGAGTCTGGTTGCAAGTGCATTTGGAGTGACGGCATCCATTTTATCGGGTGGCGTGCTGTGTGTGGTGGGTGTGCTTGCCTGCTGCTGGTTTTTGCCGGGATTTCGCAGGTATCCGAAAACATAGGGCAGTGGTGGCTGCCCCTTTTTCTAAGTCCGCGGAACCGCACACCGTATCGTAAAGCTGAACAAAGACGTATCGGTGGACGCTGTGGTCGGAAACGGCATCACGGTATTGACTGATCCCCGGGTTGCAACCGTCCGGGTGCCGGCATTAAAAATATAATCGTATCGAATACCGGCCGCCCAGTTTTTGGAAAACTGCCAGTCAGCTTCAACGCCGGTGTCGCCTGTCAGCTGAAAATTGTCCGGTGCTGTGCGCGTCACACGGTTTGCAATATCGGTGTCAATGTAGTGTGTGTTCAGCCATGCAGGCCCTGCAAAAAGATTGAATGAAATATCAGGATGAATATTAAATCCAAACACGGCATTGAGTGTGATGAGGTGACTGGATTTTACGGTGAAGTATTCGACGGGGCGGTTAAAATCATCCGCTCTCAGGCGCGTTTCATTGTTGTCGAGATAAGTGTAGCCCGTTTCAAGACCCAGCGAAAAAAGAGGCGTCATGGGACGAAGATAACGGGCAAAAATACCCACCGCACCATTGTGACTGCTGATTCCCAAAGGATAGCGAAAACTGCTGGTGCCGCTCCAAAAAAGGCTGTCGCCGTTGATGGTGGTGCTTTGGGTCACCACGCCGCCCAATACCCCGACGGTCAGGTTGGCATGGGCATTCAGGGTGATCAGGGGGAAACTGAAAAGACAGACAGAGCTGAATCCTGATTTTATCCGCGAACGTCTGCAGTTTGGGGAACATCCACGCTGGCTCACCGGCCGCCCCACACGGCCGTCAGATTATCTCAAAAAAAATATTGCACTGATGTCGGTTGAAGAATGTCAGCTGACCTATCTTCACTGGATGCTCGAAAAAACCATGGGATCACCCCATGCATTTCGTTATGTGCGCGAAGAAATACAAAAAGAAAAAAAAGGGGTGGTCACTGATTTTGAGGTACTGGCCAAATTTCTCAAAGAGTCGGCGCCAGAAGGTGCGATGGGTCAGTATCTGCAGCATGCTGAGCTTGCCGTCACATTTCAGAAAGCGGGCATCCTGATTCTGCACGGCGGCCTTACACCTGAAAATATCGGACGGCTGCCGGATGGGGATGTGAATGCACCGCCGCTTCAGACTGTCTCAGTCTGGGTTGACAGGCTTAATGAGTGGTACAAAAAAGAGTTGAATCAATGGATCAACAGTCCGGGAACGCAAAGTCTTCAGCCGGCAGACAGTGCACTTGATGATCTGGCACTGCCTTTGTTGAACCGGCCAAAATCCATCATTATTGCCAATATGCTGGATACAGAGGGCTGTTTTGCACCGCCTGCGGAGGACGTCTGTGCCTGGCTTTGTCAGAATAAAATTCGTCTGGTTCTGACAGGGCACACACCGCTCGGGGATTTTCCGCTGATGCTGCGTGCTGCAGAAAATAATCTGCTGTTTCTTGACAATGACACGGGCTATGCCAATGCGCATTTTACGGATCCGGATGATACCCGTGGCCGAGCCCTGCATGTCACGGAAATTACATCGGATACTGCGGGCACTGAGGTGCTTGTCCGTGGCTGTCTCTCAGATGGCAGAGACGCTGTCACCCGCCTTAATCTCACATCAAAGGGAATTGAGGGTGATCCCAATATTGGCCGGGTGCTGCCGGATCAAAGCGTGGTGCAGTGTCAGACAAAAGATGGATATCGTCTTGTCAAAAAATCCGGTTTTGCGGTGTTTGAATATAAAACGGTTTCTCCTGAGGCACTGCAGATTCCGGATATGAGTCCCCGGTTATAATTCCCGCTGAAACTGAATCACTAAAGCGGCACCCAGAATCAGGCATGTCCCAAGGATCTGCAGCTGAGTCAGACTTTCATCGAGCAGTGAGACACCGACCAGCACTGTCACCACAGGTTCCAGCACCGAGATCAAAGAAGCCCGCATGGAGCTGATGTGCTTCAGCCCTTCCAGCATCAGTTGGATGGGAATGGCGGTGGCCAGTATGCCGAGGGCGAGAATGCAGACCCAGCTTTTGAGTGTGGCGGGCCAGACAAAACCCGGCAATTGCAGTGTGACCAGAAGAAAAATGGCAGCGCAGCCAAGACACACGACCAAAGCCATCTGACTTGAATCTATGGAATGGGTGGAAAACTGTTTGCTTCCAAGCACATAGAAGGCATAAAACACAGCAGATCCGAGGCCTGCTGCAATACCCAGCGGGCTCAGTGAACCATCGGAGGCATCCTGCAGAAAATAAAGTCCAAGAATCATCACAGCGATAATCAGAAGCGTCTGGCCCCGCAGTTTTTTGCCGTGAATCAGCCATGAGACGAAGGCGACGATGAGAGGATAGGAAAAAAATATCACCATTGCAGGCCCTGTGCCAATGGTCTGGCAGGAGAGAAAAAAGAACCCGCTGGAGCCTGCATAGGCGGTTGCGCCTAAGAGAAACATAGACAGTAAAAAACGTCCCTGGGTGCTGTAATTTATTTTATTAATCATATTTTTTGCGGCAAATCCAGACATCCAGAGACAGGCGATGAAAAACCGCCAGAACTGCATTTCGATGATGGGCATGTCGGAACGCAGAAGATGGGTGCCCAGAAACCCCAGAAATCCATATAAAACAGCTGATAAAGCCACAAGCAGGCTTGCCTGAATGTTTTTATCAGGAAATAAAACGGGAAGTTTCATGGTGTGGTATCCGGTGGAACTGCTTTGAGACTTTTCTCTGAACAGGGAGATTATACCTGCAAATCCAGTGTTCAACCAGAGTTCCCTTCTTTGAAGATGATTACCGCAAATCCTCTGTTTAAGTATACTGACCGCGGTTTCTTAAAAAATGAATTCAATGTGCACTGATCACTGGAAGGGATCGGGTGAAACAGCTGAACGGTGTGTGACTTTAAAAATGCTGCGGGAATTTTTTGAAAATACACCGGATGTGTTTGATAAAGTGGCTGCACATGAGTTTCCGGTACGAAGGCCCTGATACTACAAAGAACTGGATTGCCGCGCTTCGCTCGCAATGACGAATGGGCGGTTATTTGTTTTATTTATTCTTTTCACGGAGGAATATTTAATGAAAACATTCGGGATTTACCGCAAATCTCTACACCGCACACGGTGCGCAGAGCCGGATGGTGACTTCACTCAATCTGATGGCCGGATTTGAGCTGCGCGCATCCAGATTAGCGCCTCCCAATTTTTGTACCGGTTCCAGCAACAGACTGACACCTGGCATCGGAACCACTTATGTGATTGCCTACAATGAATATCATAATCGGCTGAAGGATCCGAAAATGGCGGATGGTTCCGGAACGCTGGGTTTGAATGGGACGGCGAATACGTATACCTGGATTCAAAAGGGGATTTTACCGAAAAAAATCACGGGCGATGGCGGGGCACATATGACGATTTTTGAGCCGCTGACGCATGCTGCGAATGGGTCGTAATAGAGGCAGCTGTCATTTGTACGTCTGTCTGTCACTCTCGCGCCTATCTGTCACTCCCGCCTTCGCGGGAATGACATTGGTGTGTGGGAGTGACAGAGATACGTAATATATTACACAGCCATCTCAGAAATATTTAATGATGATGACCGCCCCCCCCAAAGGAAGCCCCATGGTGCGACGAAGCACCCGGCGCTGAATGAGAATAATGCGATGAATGAGAATGATGCGATGAACCAGAAAACATCCCCGACCCTGAAGAATAATTGTGGTGCGAGGGGTTCTGATAATGATGACGCACAGGCGATGCCGGTTTATGGCAAATTTTATGAGGTTGTGACGGCTGACTGTCCTCCAGCATATCCACCACCTGAAGTTCCGCTAAAATATTCACGGTTGAGCTGTTGACAGCCTGTGATCTTCTTGGGTAAGGAGAAACCTCCCTGCGGATGGGTTTGGGGACTATTTTTTTTGGACGGACGGGATCAGCGAGTTCTTCTCTGAGGAGAAGATTTTGAGCTGCTTTTTTTGGTTTTTTAGCTGACATGCAGTTACCCATATAAAACTCCAAGTGGTTAAGACCCCCCATTCTTATCAGGTTTAAATCCAAAATAATACTGATCATAAAAAAATATATTTTTATCAAAGGGTATTTAAAATGACCCACAGATATGATTCATTGGTAGGTTTGGCTGCTTTTCGGAAGACTGGGGTTTGGAGACCCCACTCAGGGTTTTTACTGTCCCATGAAGACAGAAGGTCGGTGCTAGCATGTTAGGTGTGAAAAGGGATTAACTGGTCAATATCCAACTATGTGACACGGAGTATTTATGCCAAACAACCAGGATTTTAACCGTAAAGATGCAGACTCAAAGGAAAAAGGCCGGGAAATGGGCGGCAGTTCCACAGGTGCCAAAAATCAAAACTGGCAGGACAATAAAAACCAGCCAAAAACCGGTGAAAAACAGGACAATTTACACGGAAACCGGGACAAGAATGCGGGCAAAGACATGGGTGGAAAAAACTACCCTCAGGATAACCGCTAAAAAATAAAAACCCATTTATTGTTTTAATAAATGGGTTTTTTTTCGGATCAGAGGAGTCCAAATATGCGCATCAAAAAAATTATTCTCCTGAGCTCGCTGTTGTTACCCCTCGCTTTTTCAGTGAACGTATCCGGTCTTGGGGCATCAGGCATGTCAGATTCGGATATATCAAACAGCATCAGCACTCAGCTTAAATCAGATGCAACACTGAATAATACAGCCATTCAGGTCAGGACAAACAATAACATTGTCAGTCTGTATGGAACAGTCGGTACAGATGCGCAGGCAGACAGAGCCATCGAAATTGCCCAGTCAACGCCGGGTGTCAAAGACGTCAATATCGACAATCTTCAGATGAATGGCAGCAAATATCCAGTGAGCGATGCTTTTATCACCGCCAAAATCAAAGGCAGATTCCTGCAGGAAAAATTATTTACCGACAAAGACATTGCTTCAATGAGTGTTTCGGTTGAAACAAACAACGGTGTCGTTGAATTGTCCGGTAAAGCAGACAACCTGACCCAGGTGAAAAATGCCATTAAAATTGCCCAGTCTGTGGATGGAGTGAAGAGCGTCAATTCACACATCCAGGTGACAGGGATGGCCGAATAGCATTTCCTCAGCGACTTTGCCGGACAGCAATGACCTCAGTCTGTCCGGCAGCTGATTTTCTGAGAAACAGCGTGTGAAGTTTCAGTATTTGATCCTGATGCCTGACCCCGGTTTCCAGAAGATACCAGTCATTGCCGCCTGCCATTGCATATTTTTCGGAAAAAGGCGTGCCGAGAGGTGAAATGTGTGCGACCACAGAACCAAAGGGAAATTTTTGCAGTGGCATGGCAGTGGATGGAATATTTTTTTGGGCGAGTGTGCTGACTGCCCAGTCTGATGCAAGTTCAGCATAGAGATAAATCTGTTCTGTGGTGATCATTCGCCGGGTGCGTAAAATATTAATCTCAGCTTCACTGAACCACAGCAGTCCTGTTGCCATGACGATGCTTACAATCAGCAGTGCCATAAATATGGCGGTGCCTTTTTGTCTGAAGCATGAGTCAGAAGGCGGCATTGGGCACTGTATCCGTGATGCTGACGGTGAGTGGGATAATGCGGACGATATGTCCATAGTCAGGTGTGTTGATATCAATCAAAATGCCGGTGGGAATATTTTTATCCTGGACTGAGCGGTCCAATGGGTGCGTCAGGGGATTGATGTCAGGCATCATCCGGCAGCTGAAGGCACGGACATTTTTAAGCAGAACCCGATACGCTGGCGTCGCATCCAGTTCACCGCTTAAAACAGCGGCTGTGGCACGCACCAGCGTGGTTCCAGACAGCAGATAACTGATGCGCCGAGAGGAGGGGATCGCATGAGGATCTGAATAATCTGAGCGGACAAACTGGAGGAATGCCGGTGAAAGAATGAGGACAGGTTCCGGAAGATTTCCGGTTGCTGCAGGGATATGCCTGATCTGATGCAAATCGTCTTCAATTGTCATCACAGCTTCCTGAAGATGTCCCAGCCGTCTGGATTTTTTTTCGATGGAATCCTTTGATCTGACAATAAAATTCAGTTCAGAACTGACAAGTGTGCCCACAATCAGCAGAATAAACAGGCAGACTATGACTTCAATGAGCGTAAATCCCGGCATGTTTAGCAGTCTTTTCATTGTGTAACGGACCTCAGATATCCAGTCATGACAGCCTGAGAGGCGCTTTCCCCCTGTTTGCTGACGGTTACTGTGATCCGGCTGACTGCGGGGAAGGCTGTGTCTGTGATCTCAGCATGCCACTGCCAGAGTCCGCCGAGCATGGATTCATCCGTGCCTGAGAAATGCTTATTTTTTCCCCCTTCAGCCAGTCCGAGCTCTGTTTTGGCAATAATATTCAGAGCCACCCAGCCTGCTGCTGTTTTTTCTTCAAGCGTTGTTATATTGCCGACGATACTGGTAAATGTGAAAAAAAATGCATTTAGAGCGAGTGTCAGAATGACAAGTGCCACGAGAATTTCAATCAGGCTGAATCCCCTCTGGGAAAAATTTTTCACCGGACAACCTGCAGGGTGATGCCATTTTCAGGCTGTCCTGAAATTTTGATACCGCCGGGATGACCGGTATCGATGATCCAAATTTCAAATGCGGTGAAATTGCCATCCGGCATAAAAACAATCTGGGGCGGGGGGTCTTTCAGATGATCCCCCTCGAGGCGGACAGATTTCAAAACTTTGAGTCGAATGCGGATAAAGTCAGGCACTGGCTGGCGTTTCCAGAAATTGTCTGTGTTTCGAAGCGGTGCCCAGGTTTCTCCCTGGTCCGGCATATAGCGGTAGAATTCATAACCGTGGGGTGTGATCATCAAACCAAGGGTATTGATCTGTGAGAGAGACTGCTCATGGGCTGACTGAATCAGGTTTTTAAGCTGTTCTGCAAAATCACGGGTTTCCCGCTCAGTGTGACGGCTGAGGCCATGAATCCACACAAAAGATGAAAAAATCCCGATGATGAGCACAACCACCATGAGCTCGAGCAGTGAAAATCCATGTGGTCTGTGGGGGTTGAGTTTTTTCATGTCAGCCATCCTCATGCGGCCAGAAATTCATTCATCTGAAAAATAGGCAGCAACACGGCAAGCACAATGAAAAGCACCACCGCACCCATCACCAGAATGATGACGGGCTCAAAGAGCGAGAGTGCAGTGGTGATCCAGCGCATGACCTGCTGTTCCTGATAGGCGGCTGATTTTTCAAGCATCACATCAAGTTTTCCGCTGGATTCACCTCCGGCAATCAGCTGCAGACTGATGGGTGTGAAGTATCCCGTATGAAACAGGGCCTGATGAATGGACATTCCCTTTGTGACATTGGTGATGGCATCCTGGACGGCATGTTTCATCGGAAGCAGGGTGATCATGTCACAGGCGGTTTCCATGGCTTCTTTGACGGGAAGCCCTGCTGCAAACAAAATGCCAAAGGTGGCTGAGAACCGGGCGGAGTTGACAACCATGTAGCTGGTTGAGAGCACCGGCATTTTCAGAATCAGGCGGTGGATGCGCAGACGAAAAGAGTCTGTTTTCATAAAATAGCGAAATACGAAATATAAAATAACACCCGCGAGCACCAGACTGAACCCATAGGTTTTTAACCAGCCGGACAATGCCAGCAAAAATACCGTGACCCCCGGCAGTGCCTGACCATTTTCAGTGAAGGCTCTGGTGATGGAGGGAATGGAATGGGTGAGAAGCCACATAATGATGATCAAAGAAACGGTCATCAACAGTGCCGGATAAATCAGTGCCTGCTGAATTTTTTGCCGGATAAGCACCTGTTGATCCAGATAATGGGCCAGTTTGGTGATGACATCATTGAGCCGTCCGGATTTTTCTCCCGCTGCAATGGTTCCCCGGTAAATCACCGGATAAACGTCCGGAAACTGATTCATGCCGTAAGCGAGGGTATGACCTTCTGTGACAGATGTGCGGACTGCGGAGATGACCCGGGCGAATTCCCGGTTTTCACCTGTCTCTGAAATACTTTTAAGCGCATGCGCGACAGGAATACCTGCAGACAGCAGTGCACCAAGTTCCCAGGTAAAAAGAGACAGCGAGGTAAGACTGACATGAGAATGTGCCGCGGCCTGCAGTCGATGAAAGGGATTCCACCGGCGGTCTATGGGCGCGAGTTCAATCACTGTCAGCTGCATCTGCGCAAGCTGCTGCTGCGCCTGCTGCAGTGAGTGACAGTCCAGTGTTCCCTTTTTCAGTGCGCCGCTTTCATCCACAGACACATAATGATAGACAGGCATCCTGGCGATCCTTTCCAGTCGTTTCGGGCCGTGTACAGAATACAGAAATTCTCAGACTGAAAAAGACGGCTGCATTCGAAGCTGTGCAGTGTCTAGGGTTTACCCTTATCCATCACCAATTGTCCGCATGACTTCACTGAGAGAGGTTTCTCCTGACAGCACTCTGCGGCTGGCATCCTGCCAGATGCCGGGAGAAAGTGTGCGGGCATAAGTTTCGAGTTCCTGCGGAGAGGCATTGTGATGAATCATTTCCCGCAAGACATCGTCTGTTTCAATGATTTCATAGATGCCGATACGGTGACGGTATCCAGTCTGATTGCAGGCAGCGCAGCCCTTGGGATCATAAATAACAGTCTGTTCTTCAGGCGACATGCCGAGCGAAATCCGTTCATCCACTGTGGCATGCCGGGGCGCGCGACATTCCGTGCAGAGCAGCCGGACGAGACGTTCTGCAATAATGCCGATGAGGGAGGAAGACAGCAAAAAACTCTGCAGGCCGATGTCACGCAGGCGGACAATGGTGTCAACAGCCGTATTGGTATGCAGTGTGGACAGCAGCAGGTGTCCGGTGAGACCCGCCTGAATGGCAATAACGGCGGTTTCAAGATCGCGGATTTCACCAATCATGATGATATTGGGATCCTGTCTTAAAATCCCACGGAGACTTTTTGGAAAAGTCATGCCGACTTTTGTGTTGACATGAATCTGCGCGATACCGGGCAGCTCAAATTCAACCGGATCTTCAACCGTCATAATATTTCGTCCGGGCAGGTTGAGTTCCCGGAGCATGGCATAGAGTGTGGTTGTTTTTCCGGAGCCGGTGGGGCCTGTGACAAGGACAATGCCATGGGGTTTTGCAATCATTCTTCTGACGGAGGCAAGCTGAAGGCTGTCCATGCCAAGGTCTGCGAGATTGAGATGGACGGATTCTTTGTCCAGAATCCGGAGCACCACCCGTTCTCCGTGCTGAACCGGCATGGTGGAAATGCGGATATCCACACTTCGGCCTGCCGTTACAATTTCAATCCGTCCGTCCTGGGGCAGGCGTTTTTCAGAGATATCTAGGCTGGCGATGATTTTGATGCGGGAGATAACAGGCGCTGCAAAATGATGCGGGACTTCAAGAATATTTTGCAGGAAACCATCCACCCGGATCCGGACAGCCAGTTTGTCGGCATAGGGTTCAAAGTGAATGTCAGATGCGGATTTTCGGATGGCTTCCTGAAACAGGGCATTGATGAGGCGGATAATGGGTGAGTCACTTTCTGTTTCGAGAATATCCTCTGCCCGGGGAAGCGCCTCGACATATTCCTGAAGATTGATTTTGCCCTCTGAAAAACCGGTGTCTGTCAGGACACCGTGTGCGGTGGTTCCGTATTTTTGGGTCAGCAGGGTGATAAACTGCTGTTCGCTGACTTCGCTGAGATGGAGCGGTCTGCCCAGACAGCGTCTGAGCTCAATGATGGCTGAGGGAGCGCAGTCCGGCCGGTAAACCGCCGTGGCAGAATCTTCGGCTGTGTCTGTGATCAGGATGCCGTGCTGTTTTGCAAAACGAAAGGATTCGATTTTATCCGGTTTTTTTTCGGTGCTGAGGGCATCAGACAGCATAGTCAGGCAGCCTTTTCGAAAAGGATTAATCTTTCATCATTGAAAATGGTTTTCCAATATTCACAACCGGCGCGCGCGGCGTTCTGACCGGGGAATCCTCACTGTGCATCCCCCAGGGAATTCGCAGTGTAACAGGCAGGCCGTTTCGCTCGAGCAGGACTTCTCCCGGCTGAATTTTTTGAATGACCGCACTATCCGGAAGTCTGTCGCCTTTTCGGTAGAGTTTTTCATCTCCGTAAGCTGTGCCCAGCACCGCATAGTTTCCGTCCGCCTTTTCACTGAGAATAATTCCCTTTAATACCAGTCCCGGAGCAGTGCGGGGTGCCGGATTTTTTTCACTGAATAAATCAAGTGCTGCTGAAATTTTTTGGGGCAGTGGATGAGCATATTCTGATTTTGCAGATTTATTCCTGACGGGCAGTAACCGCGTGTCTGCAAAAATATGATGATACTGACAGTAAACAGTCACAGCCAGAACCGCTGTCAAAATCCCGTTCAGCAGCAGAATAACCGGATGTTTGAACTGGTTTTCGGTGATTGTCAATATTTTTTTAAACCGGTCTGTCATGGGTATCCATGGTACTACGCATAGAGTGTCATCCTGAGCTGTGCAAGACTCATGAAAATTTAAATTACCATGCCACTCAAAATTATAAATGTCAAAATGATGACTGCAGCAGGAAAAGTCCGTGCCCAATATCATGATTGTCAGACTTCGCGATGATCCATCAAAAACACCCGAGTGGCGTTTTACAGACAGATCCGGGGCTCATATCTCTGAATTCAGCGAAAAGACAGCTGAAAATGCGGATATTGTTGTTTTGGTGCCGGGAACAGATGTATTTCTGACAGCGCTCAAGCTGCCAAAATTATCCAGGAAACAGCGGTTGAAGGCCATTCCATTTTTTCTCGAGAGACATCTTGCGGAAACCTGGCCCCAGTTTCACTGGGTCAGTGCAGCGGAGAATGCCGAAGGAATGCTGCCGGTTGCAGTCGTCAGCCGGGAAAAAATGGATGCATGGCAGATCTGTCTGAATGTTTTTTTCCACATGCAGTTTCCCGCCGTTAAAATGATGATTCCCGATATGCTGGTTTTGCCGCTCGATCCTGCAGGCTGGACGGTTCATTGTCATGAGGGGACAGCCCTTGTCAGAACAGGACTTTATTCAGGCTTCAGCATTGAATCCGGAGAATTCTGGACGGTGCTGCGTCTTTTTTTGAAGCAGCCTGATTTCGTGCGGCCTGAAACCATTACCCTTATCGGGGAGATGATCGTGCCGCCTGAAGAACTTGCTTTTCTCGGGGAAGGTCATATTGCCCTCCGCAAGGTGGAATCAGAAAATCTGCTGGATTTCGCGCAGTCAAATGGGGATATGCCGGAGGGAATGGATCTTCTGCAGGGGTTTTCACACCCCTACCGGTTTGTTTTCCAGCCGGCGCTTTTGTGGCTGAGTGGTATTCTGCTGATACTGATTCTGTCAGTGCTGAGCGGCGGCGCGCTGCTGCAGACTCTCCGGCTTAAATCAGCGCTCAGTCATCTGAAAGACGCGAATCATGCAGTGTATCACAGATATTTTTCCGGCAAAAAAGCCTCAGACAATACTGGAATCAGGCAGCAGATGCTCTTGCTTCAGAAGGGGGGGGAAGGTTTGATGTCACTGTCTGATTTCACTGCGATGCTTGAGGATATTGCGCCTTTGATTTTAAATACAGGTGAAATCCGGCTGACAGGAATTGATTTTTCAGCAGACCGCTTAAGTTTCAGACTTGAGACGGCAGATGCAGCGCATACAGACCATCTGGTGGGGGCTTTAAAGACCCGCTATAAAATCAAAGCATATAAACGGTTGAAATCCGCGAACTTTATCAGGGCAGTCGTTTCAGTGGGGAGGAATTAAGTCTGAACAGCATGATTTTTTTATGGGAGATACGAAAAAAAACCACCGTATTTTTATTTAATCCTGAATATCGCCCTCTTTTCGGAATCTGTCTGGCAGCCATAGTTCTCACCTGTCTGTGGAGCGCACTCATCATCCGGGAACATTCACTCACCCGCGATCTTGCCGGTGAAAAAGCCCTGTCAGTCTGGCTTGTTGCGATGAGTGCAAAAATGCCTGCAGCCCTTCCTGATACAGAGACAAAACCTGCTCTGATGATGCGGCTCGAAGAAATCGCAAAGTCCGGTGAGTGGCGTCGCTCACCGGTCAGCATCAGAGAAATACCGGGAAATAAAATCGATGTCACCATCAGTCGCATTAACTGGCCTGACCTGATGAAAGGGCTGCTGAAACTGTCAGCAGACAGGGAAGTTCACCCTGTCAGTCTTTCGATTGAAAGACTCCCTGAAGACAGTCAGGTCTCTCTGCATATGCTGCTTTAAAAATCATAATACCTGTTCAGGCTGCTCCTGTTGTGTGGCAAAGCGCACCAGCATTTTAAGGGCGATCACAGCACTAAACGGCAAAAAATCACTGTCAGATTCCGGAAGTGTAATAATCCGAAAATCCCCGGGGAATTTTTTGAATTTATCATGGTTGGTCATGATGACAATATTCCGGAAATCAGCGCCGATTTCCCTCATTTTTCCGTGAAAATCATTCATGAGGACTGAGGGAATCAGTGCGAGGACGGCTGTATTCGGACTCAGTGGGGCAACAGCATGCTGCTGCAGCAGAAAGTAGGGACAGATATCGATGCTGATGAAACCATTTCTTTTCAGATATTTTGCGCTCTCTGCAATCACCGGAAACACGCTCTCTGCACCCACAAGCAGGAGCCTTTTTTTGCTGCAGATAAAGGCCGCCGTATTTTTGATGTCCCGGGATTTTGCCAGTGTTTTTTTGATGATTTCCGGAAGATGCTGAATTTTTTTCGTCAGAAATGATTCTTTTCTGCGGTCAGGCGTGGTAAAGCGTCCGAGAATAACTGACAGCAAAAAAACGCCCACCAGATTGGATATAAAGTCACAGTTGTTCTGTCCTCTGCCTTCACATAATCTGCCGGTCACAAGCGAAAGATCTGCGCATCTGACGATGGGGCTGCCGGCTGTGCTGCAGATGGACAGGGTTGAAGCATACCCCATATTCATGGCCAGTTTAAGGGATGCAAGTGTCACAGGATTTTCGCAGTGCTCAGAAAGGGCCACAAAAAGCGTATTGGGTTTCACAATATTGATTCTGGAACAGAAGCTGTCTGCTGTTTCAACCTGGCAGGGCAGGTCTGAAATTTTATTCAGCCAGTATTTTCCAACGAGTCCCGTATAATAGGCCGAATCAGATGCGACAATCTGCACATTTTTGATCTTTGGCAGCAGTTTTTCCGCTGTTTCACCAAACGCATCGATGATGATTCTCTTTGATGAAATACGTCCCTGCAGTGTGAGCAGGGCATCGTCAGTATTGATGTCATCCTCTGGTGTCTCCAAAACGGCATCAGACCGGCTGCGTGAGCGGGTTGTTATTTTATGATCCGCGTCATAAATGGCGATACTGTCATGTCTGATTTCAGCAATATCACCGTCTTTAAGATATATCAGTTCCCCGGCCATGGGGCGAAGTACGGCTGAATCGGTTGCGATATAGTTTTTTCCGGCACCGATGCCGATGACCGCGGTGCTTCCATTTCGTGTGAGAATCAGATGACCGGGTTCTCTGGGATTTAAAAATGCCATGGCATAATGGCCTTTCAGTGCATGCACCGTCTTACGGACTGCTCCGATGTACCCGTCTTCATTTTTAAGATAATGCTGAATTAAACGGGCAATGACTTCTATGTCGCTGTTGGATATGAAGTCGTATCCTTCTTTTCTGAGCTGTTTTTTGAGAGTCTGCTGATTGTGGATAATGCCATTTAAGACGATTGCGATGTTGTCCGGTATGACAAACGGCAGGCAAATCCCGGGGTGGACACGCTCATGATAAACCCAGTACGTATTGCCAATACCAATGTGACCCATGATATTGTCCGGCGAGTGCTCAGCAAGATCTTTTATTCTGATATGGTATCTTCCCAGTGCTGCCGGTGCATCTGCAGGTGGAATGACAAGTCCGGTGGCATCAACACCGGGATGTTCCAGTCCTTTCAGACTGGCGGTGAGATCTGCAGTAATATTCTGTTTCCCGATGACACCTGCAAACCCGCACATTTTTTGATTCCTGTATCACAGACTGTCAATATGAGATGACGCCCGGCTTTTCCAAAGACCGTGTTTACCCCCAAAGATCAATGGGAAACCCTCATATACCCGGCAGTGTAAAATAAAAGACAGATCCCTTACCCCGCTTTGATTCCACCCAGATCTGTCCATGATGCCTTTCAAGGATTTTTTTGCAGAGCGCAAGCCCAATACCGGTTCCGGGAAATTCTTTTCCGACGAGCCGCTTAAATACGACAAATATGTCACTGCAATATTCCTCAGGCACACCGATGCCATTGTCTGTGACACTGAACAGCCATGTATTGTCATTTTTCGAGGCGGTGACGTGAATAAGCGGGGCTACTCCCTGGCAGTGAAATTTTATCGCATTGCTCAGGAGACTCTGAAACACGGTCATGATCTGAGACCGGTCTGCGGGCAGGGTGGGAAGGGGATCGCAGGTAATGACGGCATTGTTTCTGTCAATCTCCGGCTGCAGCTCTCTCAGGACATCATTCAGTGCGCTGTTGAAATCAGTGAGAGCAAAGGCTTTTCCCCGCTCCTCGAGTCTTGAATAAATCATCAGGTCATTGATCATATGCTGCAGTCTTAAGGCGCCATTGACAGAAAATTCAATAAAATCATCCGCATCTTTATCGAGCCGTCCTTTGTAACGGCGCTGAAGCAGCTGAAGAAAGCTTGAAATCATACGCAGCGGTTCCTGCAGATCATGGGTGGCAATATAGGAAAACTGCCGGAGTTCTCTGTTGGTTTTTTCGAGTCCCTCAGCATACTGGGCAAGTATTGTCTGTGTTTTTTTATGTTCAGTGATGTCTTTGACTGTTGCAAAAATCCCCACCGGCTGTCCGCCGGCATTTTTATACAAAACAGCATTGCATAAGACATCCTGTATTTCCCCGGAAGCTTTCCGGAAGGCAAGCGGATAATCTCTGATTAATCCGGTTTCGAGCGCAGTGAGGAAGCCATTTCCCGCGGTTTCAGGATCAGTAAAATAATCAGAAAAATCACTGCCCGTCAGTTTCTCAGCGGGAATGCCAAAAAACTGTCCTGCCGCATGATTCGCATCTGTAATTCTGCCTGTGACACTGATGGTTACCATGGGATCAATACTCGCCTCAATAAGACTTCTGTTATAAAACAGCGAATCACCCAGTTGTTTCAGTGCGTTTGAACACAGTGCGTTGGCTTCATCAATTTTGACGCTGATTGTCAATCCCATTTTATAAATAATAAGGGTAAGCACCAGGGTGGATACCACCGTGATGACTGCAGTGACATAGGGATAATTTTGCTGCTGAGGAAAAATGACAGAATGAATCCATCCCTGAAGGATAATTAAAAAAATTACTATGGGGATAAATGACCGCATCATCTGAGCGTAAACAGAAGATCCCAGAAAGGAGCGAACGGGCTGATAACTTTCTCCCAGTGAACAGGGAAGAGAAATACTGAAAATAAAAAGTATGATGGCGGTGGGGAGGGCGGTGCCTGCAATCCGGATGTCGCCGGCAGGGACACCATTGTAGATATATTCCATCAGAATAATATAACTGATGAGTGCTGTGACTGCTGTCAGTCTGAGTGCAGTGTTTTTTGAAAAGTGATTCTTCGGTGTGGATGTGAGCAGCAGTAAAACGGCAGTACCAGACAGCAGTAAACTGAAAAGTGTCACAGGTGTAATGTGACTGTAACGATCATCCGGGGAGGTTAAGAACAGATGATTGAACCAAAGTTCCAGTGTTGTCTGTCCGTCAGATGAGCGGGGAATGACAAGACAGGCGCTCACAGTGAGTGCCACGGAAACAAAGGCGATGCCGGTCCGCCTGAACTGCGGAAATTTTTCAGAACAGAGATAGGTCAGCAGTCCGGCATTGATCAGAAAAAATAAGGCAGCTGAAATGAATGACATGGGGATGCAGCCGGGAATAAACTGTGTGAGGGACATCCGGTCAAAAATCCATCCTGACAGAACAGTAATGCAGAGGGCCAGACTGATTCCTGTTCCGAGCAGCGCTGCATGGTTTAATTTAATGTCGATGTCAGACCGGGGCTTCATATATTTTCCAGATCAATTTTGAATCATTTATTATGACAACAACAGGGCCGGATCGACATGTAAAAAGTAAAATTGCCCGCAGCTGATACAGGGTTTTTATGGGCAGAATGATCTGCAGCTGATTTTATGCACTGGAGCGATATGCGATATGGAAAATTCCAATCCTGTAGTAATCAATATTCTTTTGGTGGAGGACAACCTCGGAGATATCCGCCTGACACAGGAGGCACTCAAAGAAAACAAGGTGTCAAACAATCTCTTTGTGGTGAAGGACGGTGAGGAAGCCATGGAGTTCCTGAGAAAAGAAAATAAATATGCAGATGTGCCAAGGCCTGATCTGATTCTTCTTGACCTTAATCTTCCAAAAAAAGACGGAAGACAAGTTCTCCGGGAAATCAAGGAAAACAGGGAGCTTAAATCAATTCCTGTTGTGGTGCTCACCATTTCAAGCGCTGAAGAGGACGTGCTTCAGTCCTATGATCTTCAGGCAAACTGCTATATTTCAAAGCCGCTTGATCTCAACAAGTTTATAACTGTTGTGAGAGAAATTGAAAATTTCTGGTTTGCAATTGTCAGGCTGCCGAACAAAAAAACACATGGTAAATAAATTTAATATACTGACTGTCAGTGACAATCCGGGAGTCACCTCTACAGTCACAGACCTTATGACTGAAACCGGTGATTTTGAATTTGAGCTGATTCAGTCCGGGAGCACTGATGAAGCTCTGGAGATGATAAAATCCCGGATGATCAGTGTGATTATCATTGATTTCAGGGTGCCCAATCCGGAGCAGCGTCAGACTGAAATTTATAATTTTGTCAGTCAGGTCAATTTTAACATACCCATTCTTATTATGTTTCATACCGTGAGCCATTCCATTGCGCTGACGATGGCAGAACCCGGTGCCAGAAATTATTTTTTCACAGAGGGAAAAAGTGCCGCCGGCAGGTTTCTGTCAAAACTGATTCTTCATGCCACCGAAATACGGCAGGCTGAAGTTAAGATCAGAGAATACCAGCGTCTGTTTGACTGTGTTGAGCAGGCTGTTTATGGGACGGATATGGACGGGACAGTCACCAACTGGAACAGGGCTTCAGAGAAAATATACGGCTGGAGTGCAGATGAAATTATCGGCAAAAATATTTCACTGCTGTTTTCAGGTTTGATGGCTCCTGAGATCAGTTATATCTATGGCATCATCAAAGCGGGTCTGGATGTTGAGCAGTACATGTGTACCCAGTACTTTAGAACCGACAGACGAATCGATGTTGTCCTGAATGCGCTGATGGTCGGGAATATTTTTGGTGAAGCCGTGGGTGTGTCCTTTGTCTGTGAAAATATCACTGAAAAAAAATTCTCAGAACAGAAGCTTGCCATTCAGTACCGTACAGCGGTGATTATGAATGAATCAGATGACATGGAATCCACAGCCACCGGTATTTTAAGCACAGTCTGTGAAATACTGGAGTGGCAGGGCGGTGAGTTCTGGATGCTGGATCCGGCTGCCAGTGCCCTGCGGTATCTTGCCGGATGGTCGTATACCGGTGTGGTAAACGGAATAAAAACAGAGAAGGATATGATACCGGCTGATTTTAAACAGGGGATTTTGAATCATATCTGGAACAAAAAAACACTCTGGTGGACGGATGACATCCGGAGAGAACACGCTCCTCTGCCGGGCAAAATTCTTTCCTGGGCCGTGGTTAAGTGTCTGCTGGCGATTCCTGTCATGTCAGGCCAGACGGTCAAAGGTGTGATTCTGTTTTTCAGTGATTATATTCCGCAGCCGGATTACAGCATGATGACGATGTTTATGTCGATGGGTGAGCAGTTCTCCATATTCATCCGGCGCATGGAAGTTGAAAGCGAGAAAAACAGGTTTCAGGCGGATCTCCTTGCAAAAAATATTGAGCTTCAGGAGCAGACGGATTTTTTGCGTGAGGCCAATCAGGCCAAAACCACTTTTCTGGCCAACATGTCACATGAGCTGCGCACCCCTCTGAACAGCATTATTGGATTTACAGAGCTGATTTTTAAGGGCAGGGCCGGCCCTGTTTCTGATGAACATAAAACCTACCTCAGTGAAGTCGCCATCAATGGACATCATCTTTTGAACCTTATCAATGATGTGCTGGATCTCACCCGGGTTGAAGCCGGAAAAATTACCCCGAAATATGTCGACACCCGCCTTTCACAGATTGTGAGTGAAGTGCATCACTCCATGGAACTCTTCCTCACTGAAAAAAAACTATGTTTTACGAGTAAAATAGACAGTTCACTTCCCGCTGAAATCCGTACGGATCCTGAAAAATTAAAGCAGATTCTGTTTAACTATCTGTCCAATGCGATAAAATTCACACCGGCACACGGGAAAATAAATGTGAGTGTTTCACGGGAAAAGGACGGATTTTTTCGCATCGAGGTGAGTGATTCAGGGATTGGGATGACTCAGAGTGATATCACAAAGCTGTTTGTGATGTTTGAGCAGCTGAATATCAGTTATTCAAAGCCCTATCAGGGTATCGGGCTTGGACTGGCACTGACACGGCATATCGCAGAGGCAATGGGTGGCTGGGTGGGTGTGGTCAGTGAGCCCGGGAAAGGCAGTAATTTTTATGCAGTATTGCCATTGATTGTTCACAGAGAAACTGCGCTCAGGAGTACCTGATGGAAAATATTCCCCTGTTGATTATTGACGACAACAAAAGTCATCTGATGCTTGAAACACGCGCACTGGCAGAGGGGCATTATGATATCCGCACTGCACAGCATGCGGACGAGGCATGGGCTGTTTTGCAGAATTTTTTACCGAAACTGATACTGATGGATATCCAGCTTCCCGGTGTCAATGGACTTGAGCTCGCATCGAAACTGAAAAATGATCCCAGATACCGGGATATTCCCATTATTGCCATCACAGCCTATGGCATGAAAGGTGACCGGGAAATGGTGCTCGCAGCCGGCTGCAATGACTATATTTCAAAGCCAATCGACATCGAAACTTTTCCGCGTCTGATTGCTGAAGCACTCAAAAAATCTGTAAGCGGTGGCCCGCTGACTCAATGACTGACAGCGGGCAGCTTTGCAGGCGCCGCAGATTTTTTTGTATATTGAAGGCTGGTTCTGTCCGGAAATGTAAAATAAAAAGTGGAACCTTCCCCGGGTTCAGATTTAACCCATATTTTGCCGCCGTGCCGCGAGACAATCCGTCTGCAGAGCGCAAGTCCGATGCCTGAGCCCGGATATTCGCTGCCGACCAGACGTTTAAAAATGATAAAAATCCGGTCCTGCAGCGCAGGATCAATTCCGATGCCATTGTCTGCGACACTGAACAGCCATTCGTCGCCTTCGTGTTCTGCTGAAATATGAATTTCAGGAATCCTCTCACTGCAGAATTTAATGGCATTGCTGATCAGGTTCTGGAAAAGTTCCATGACCTGAGATTCATCCGCCACAATCACCGGCAGTGGATCGTGTGTGATTTTGGCATGTCTTTCCTCAGTCTGAAGTTTCAGATTGATGAGGACCTGAGCAAGGACTGATTCTGCATCGACAGCCGCAAATGTCTGGCCTTTGGTTTCTATGCGGGAGAATGTCAGTAAGTTGCTGATTAAATTCTGCAGTCTTTTGGCACCATCGACTGCGAAATTGATGAACTCGATGGCATCACTGTCCAGTTTGTCTTTGTATCGCAGTTCAAGCAGGGAAAGGTAACTGGCAATCATTCTGAGCGGTTCCTGAAGATCGTGTGAAGCCACATAGGCAAACTGCTGAAGTTCAAAATTGGACCTTTCAGCCTCTGTTTTTGCCTCATTCAGCCGGATTTCATTTTCTTTGAAGGGCGTGATATCTGTATGGGTGCCGATGACCCTCAAAACGGTGCCATCCTGTTCGCGGGTCATGATTTTTCCGCGGACGAGAATCCATTTATAGCTGCCGTCTTTGCAGCGGAGGCGGGCTTCAGCAATATATTCCCGTGTTTCTCCCTTAAAATGAGCGCTGATTTTTTGGTGCATTTTTTCTCTGTCATCCGGGTGTATGCGGGATTCAAATTCCTCCGGCCGGTCTTTGATTTCATGGTCTTCATAACCGAGCATCGCTTTCCACGCATGGGAAAAGTACATGATTTTTTCGCTGACATACCAGTCCCAGACACCCTGATTGGTGCTTTCGAGCGCTGTCCGCCAGCGTTTTTCAGTGTCTGTGAGGATGGTTTTTAATTTTCTGTTTTCAGTGACATCAAGCATGATTGTCCGGCTCATCAGAAACCGGTTGTTTTCATCGTAAACGGCTGTGGAAGACAGAAGGACACTGAATATTTTTCCGTTTTTTCTGATGAGTGAGAGCTCCACATTACTGACTGAACCGCTGTTTTTTAAAGTGTTGAACCCCCATTCAAAAACAGGCAGACTGGCAGGGGTAAGCAGGTCAGGCAGTTTCATTTTTCCGATGACTTCCTCCTTTTCATAGCCAATCCATGAAAGTTCAGTCTGATTGATATGCAGGAAAATTCCCTCAGGACTCAGAGAGTGATAACCGCAGGGAGCAAGGTCGTAAAGATCCCTGATGGTACTGGCGGAGACCTGAAGTTCCTCCTCTGCATTTTTTCTTCTGATGCTTGCGCGCATTGTCTGGTTTGTGGATATCAGGATGATGACAGTTGAGATGACGGCGGTAATGGTTGCATAAATCGCAACGCCGGATTCTTTGTCATATAAATGATAGTGTTCCCCTGACAGTTTCAGCCAGCCAAGTATGATGGGAACGGTGATAAAGGCCGGCAGCAGCTGCCTTGCAGAATGACCGCCGTCTGTGTCGCTGATCAGAATGCCGGTGATCCCTCTGCTGGGATGCATGAAGATCAGCGCACCGGATATCAGAATAAAATTAAGGCCGGTGTGGACTGCAAGCCAGGAAAAAGGTGCTATCAGGCTGGATTTGCCGTCGTGATACAAAAATCCGGACAATAAAAAATAACCCAGTATGCCTGCGATACAGGCTGTGGTCTGTGTCAGCCAGTCTGACTGATGCCCGTCTTCCAGAAAAAGCGCGGCACCCGTCAGAGATAAAACAAACGCTGTGAGGGAGGCCATTCGTCCCGGGGGATAGTAGACGTTGATATCGGACAGTTGCTGCAGAAGCAGCTGATCAATATGGAAATTGTAATTAAAAATATTTTCGAGCAGCGTCAGAAAACCGACTGCAAATACGGCTGAGGCAGGTATCTTTGCCCACAGGATATTGAGGTGATTTTTTGAGGCATAATGATGTGCAAAGAGCGAAATGCCTGTCAGAATGAAAGCGACAGCAACATTTACCTTCATGGGCATAAATCCAGGTACAATACTTTTCAGTGATTCAATGTTGTAAATCCAGCCAACCAGAGCGGCAAATCCGATTAATCCAATGCAGCCTGAAAGAAATTTGGAAGCCATGATAAAGCGGGCTGATAGTGTCTCAGGAGCCGGATATTTTTGATTCATTGGAAGAGTACTCTGTATTTGATCAGATTAAATTATCATTTTTTTGACTGATTTCTGCACCTTAATAACAAAGCGTTTTATCTCAGATTCAGGTATTACCCTGATAAAGTTGCGGAGACCCCTGGCTGCGTTCTGATGCTGTTTTGCCTCAGGCTTAATAATGGGTTGATCCCTGTTCTGTCACGTATAAGGATGATGACAATGCGAAAATTGGATTCGACAGCAGACAGAATGATTCACTGGCGCGGCCTCCTGATGGGAATGATATTTATTCTGCTTTTTTTGTATTGTTCAACGTGGGCTAGGAGTGCCGTTACGGTGACCAATACATCAGTGGTTGACAGTGAAATTGCAGCCGCCAATGATATCATTGCCCAAAATCAGGCGCTGATTGCGAAACAAAAATATTATATCGCACTCCACCCCTGGGATTTGTATACCGTTTCCCGCTATAAAGGCCTGATTGCAATAGAATCACAGACGATTGCCGCTCAAATGGCACTCATATCACAATTACAGATTCCAGCTCCAACGCCCACGCCTACTCCAACACCCACATCCACCCCAACACCCACGCCAACACCAACACCAACACCCACGCCTGTATCTGCACCTGCTCCAACAGGTGCTCAGGCTTTTCAAAATGTCACCGCGTTTAATTTATTTTTGACACATGTTGCGCTGTCGGGTGCCAATTGTTTTCCCTCCTGTACCATCGGCTCTGTGCTCGCGCCGGGCGGTATTCAGGCTTATAACTTCACCTCGTCTGCAGGTTCCATTGTTTTTGATTACGACGTCAATCAAAGCAGTCTGTATGCGGGTCATATGGCGGTTCAGGTGACATCAACAGGTGTTTCTATTGTCAATGGTCTCGGTGGTGTGGTTGCCACGGGCGTGAACTATGCCCGGATAGGCTATTATCCACCGCTTCCCCTCTGGCAGGGAAAATTCAATGATCCCACCAACTGGACCAATAATAATTTCAGTGTGACCAAATCGCTGCCCAGCTGGGGATTTGGCAACATTGAAGTCAGAGTGCCAGGACCCAATGATACCAGTCCCAAAAATGACAACTATCTCAGAATTCATTATCCAAAAGGCAGTGCCAATTCCGGTTCTTCTCCGCCACTGCCGCTGGGTGGTGCCCAGTTTTATGGGGCACTGCTTAATACCAGTCAGCCGGTGACACTGAGTTTTTATGTGCGTTTCCCGGTGAACTATCCCTTTGTCTCACCCACCCGCGGCGCCACGGTTGGAAAATTGCCGGGCCTTTACGGCGGGATAGGCAACACAGGCCGTAATGTACCAAACGGCACAGATGGCTGGTCAACCCGTTTCATGTGGTGTGATTATGACGAGGCGACTCATCAGAAGTTTACCGGTGGCGGTCAGGTGCTGTTGTTTACCTACAAATCCAATCAGGGTGTATACGGTCATGATTATGGAACCAATCTGGACTGTGGCAGCTGGTCGTTTCCGGCGGATGGCAAATGGCATAATCTGCAGCAGACGGTTCATCTGAATGACATTGGAAAATCCAATGGCCGCCTTGATGTGTGCTTTGATGGGCAGCCCATCTTTTCACAGCAGAATATCACTTTCAGAACGGCGGATACGCTGCAGACAAATGGTGTTTTGTTCCAGTCATTTTTTGGGGGGGATGGGGCTGCATATGCGACTCCGATTGACACGTATGCGGATTTTGCGGACTTTGCGCTTTATCCTTATCCTGCGAATGCAGTGCCTGGGTTGTGTGTGACGAACTAAGAGAGTCACTCTCATTGTGAGTGAGCCTCGTTATTGGAATAGAACTCCCGTCATTGCGAGGCCACGCAGTGTTTGGCCGCGGCAATCCAGCTTTTAGCGACCGTTGCTATGGATTGCCGCGCTTCGCTCGCAATGACGGGACTTCGTTCGTGTGACGTTGGATGCCGCGCTTCCCTCGCAATAACAGCCATCAAAGATCAAAAGGCCCCGGCAAACGCGCATCAACCGGTGGAATGTCCGGTAAAACAGGCGGCGTTACCGTATTTTCACCGTCTGGCATTTTTTCCCGGGTGGCGAGCTGCTGCTGTCTTATATCCTGATATTTGTCACTGATCAGTCTGGGTGTCACCGGATCGTCAAACAAAATCGTCGGTCTTAAAAAAATCATCAGATTCTGACGTTTCAGCTGTTTTTCATGGCTTCGAAACAGCAGGCCGATGGCGGGAATATTTCCGAGGAACGGCACTTTGGACGTGACGTCCTGCCATTCGTTTTGTATCAGACCGCCCAGAACCAGCAGATCACCGTTGTTGGCCATCACGGTGGTATGAATAAAGCGCTCACTTAAATTGGGGTTATTGCCGGCGCTCACCTGTCCTGGAAGGATATTTGAGAGTTCCTGCTCGATGATCAGTTTGATGGAGCCATCCGATGTGATCTGCGGATTAATAGTGAGAATCAGGCCCACATCCTGCTGGTTGAAATAGTTAAACGGATTTCCGCCGGTGGGGTTATTTTGAATCTGTCCAATTGAAAATGAAACACGCTGTCCGACTTTGATCTGGGCAGGCTCATTGTCCAGCGTCACAATATTGGGTGTGGATAAAATATTGGAACGGGAATCCTGCTCCAGTGCCCGGATCAGCAGCCGTAAATTCTGTCCCCGGTACCAGGCACCTGTCAGACCCTGTCCTGTGGCATCCGGTGTGGGCGGGTTTGAAATGGCGACTGAATTGTCGTTTCCAATACCGCTCAGTGGCAGTGTGGAGGTAAAACGGGTCAGCAGCTGCACTCTGCCGCCGGTGTTGAGTTCAATGCCGAGTTCATTCGCCCGATCCACCTCCACCTCTGCAATCACCGCTTCAATCAGTACCTGGGGACGTCTGGTGTCGAGTTTTTTGATGACGGCTTTGAGTTTTTTCATCAGATTGTCGGGTGCTGTTAAAATTACGGAGTTGGTGGATTCTTCCCACTGAACAAAAGGACTGATGCTGCCACTCTTAAGTTCTTTTTTTGCCATATTGGTAAAATCAACCATCGTTCGGGTGTTGGATGCCATTGAATTTCCATTGTTCTGAATGGCATTTCCGGAAGTGGTGCTGCTGGTGGCGTAATCCGGCAGCTGGGCGGAATGGCTGAGATCCGTTTTTTCAGGCAGTCCGGAGGATCCCGGCAAAGACGGACTATTCTGACCTGTTTTGGATTGTTTATAATTTTCAATCAGACTGTTTAAGATCACGGCCATTTTTTCAGCGCGAAGGTATTTGAGACTGACGACTTCTGTGTTGATCCGTGTCTGGTTCATTGGTGCATCCAGTTCAGCAACCAGTGCTTTGAGCTGCAGCTGCAGCTCCGGGGTGCCGCCATAGGTCAGGATGTCATTGCTTCGCCTGTCTGCGGCGAATGTCATATTTTCAAAATCGCCTCCCCGCTGACGGATGAGCTCTGAAAGTGTTTTGACAAGGTCGGCAGCCTGGGTGAATTTCAGATGGATAACACTGACATGTGTGGCAGAGGGTCTGTCGAGCGTTTTGATCAGCGTCTGCAGCCGGGTGATGTTGCCTGAAAAATCAGAGATGATAATGTCATTTGTCGGACTGTAGGCTTCCATATAGCCAAAATGAAAGACCAGCTGTTTTAATATTCGGACAAGATCAGCGGCAGAGGCATATCGGACCCGGACAATACTGACAGCCAATTCTTCATTCAGGGAAGGGTGGTCAGGGTTATAGACCGGCGAACTGGCTTCCCGGCTGTAAAGCTGAGGGATAATTTTGACGACAGGTCCATCCGGCACCGCGGCAAAACCATTGGTGCTGAGGAGTGCAATAAACGCCTGATAGAGTTCATCAGCAGACAGAGGGGTTGCAGAGATCAGAGACACTTTCCCTTTGACGTCCGGAGACAGAACAAAATTTCGACCGGTTTCAGCAGATAATTCATTGATAATGGAATGGATATCTACATTTTTTAAATTCCAGGTGTGTCTTTCTTCGCTGGGCGCCGGGGTTGTGCCGCGGGTGTTAGCCGGTGTCTGGGCCGGCATTATATAAAGTATGACCGCAGTAAAAATGCAGATCAGATGCGCTGTCCGGGTGAAATTGTATTTCATACAGCTGCTGTCTTCGTCATTGTCAATCCGGTTGGTGACTCTGTGAGTATGCTGTGCAGGCAGTGCACTCTGTGATATCAAATCGCACAAAGTTGGTCTGATAACCCAGGGAAAACCCGTGTTGTATGCCTGGCGGCCACCCTTAGCACCGGACTTTGACTGTCAAATAGTGAGATCATTTTCACCGGATTTGCAGATAATCAGGACTTGTCAGCCTTTATCATTCGAGTACGACATATCAATCGGTTTGAATGCAATCTGGATGCAGTGTATGAATTCAAAAAGTTTTCTGGACGCGTATAAAGTGCTGTTTGATATGGCACCTTTTGGGATTTTTATCCATGATCTCACAGGCAGAATTCGGGTGGCCAATGCGGCGGGTGCGGGGAGTCTGGGTCTTGAAATGCAGGCTTTGATCAACAAGAATTTCAGCCGTTACATTGCCCCTGACAGCCAGGACACTTTCGCAGAGTATGTGAGGTCTGTGCGTGAGAAAAACAGACCTGAAACCTGTGAGATCCGGATGATGCAGAGACACCGGCCGCTGTTTTATGCAAAGTTGCATGGGATAACAGTCCCATTGACAGATACCGGCGACACCGGCTGTCTGACAATGATCCTTGGTGTCAATGAACGAAAAATTTCTGATGCATCGCCGTTTCAGCAGGGTGCGGACACCAAAGAAGCGCCTCTCATAACAGATGCCATGATGCTGAGTGACATCAACCAGCCGCTTGCCATTATTGCGAATTATATTTATGGATGCATTTATCGGCTGGAATGCAAAAATTTTAAGATCACGGATGTACTGCGGGGAATGAAACAGGCAGAACGGGAGCTTCATCGTCTCGCAGAAATGATTATGCGAATGAAAAATTTTTCGTGCCGTGATGTTTTGCAGTATGAGGACATGGAAATTGACGGGGTCATCGAAGAAATTGTCTCTATCCTGAATCATGAGACGCTCAGCTATCCTGTTTCTATTGTTTACAGACCGGTAAGAAGCCTTCCCAAAACAAAGCTGGATAAATTATATATCCAGCAGGCTATTTTGAATCTGGCGCGCAACGCCATCGATGCCATGCAGGATGTCAGTCATGCGGATCCCCGGCTGATCATTGAAGTCAACCGTCTCACCAAAGACAGATTTGAAATCACGATCTCTGACAATGGGCCTGCATTTAAAATCGAATCGGCGCACAGACTGTTTGAACCGGATTTCACAACCAAACCCTATGGGATTGGAATGGGTCTGCTTGTCTCCCGGATTATTGTGGAGACGCACGGCGGAAAACTGAGCGCAGGAATCAGTCCGACAGGCGGTGCCTGTTTTCGTCTTGAGCTGCCAATTTTTTCAGCAACGGTATAAATTTAGGGGAAAAATCAATATTTATGTCTTGCTCATTGTCTCCTGCCACGCTAAATTAACGCGCAAATAAAGGTGATAACGTTTTATTGAATGTCACGCATTGGACATGATTAATTGCGCAAACATTGCAGATAATTGAACCGGGCAGGGAAGGATAAACGGACAGTATGAAGCGGGATGATAAAACGTTGGGAGAAGCTCCAGAGATTAAAACCCGGCATAATTTGTTTCCCATTGTGGCTCTCGGCGCATCCGCCGGCGGACTTGAGGCGATAAAAGAATTTTTTTCAGCAGTGCCACCGAAATCCGGAGCAGCCTATGTGGTGATCACGCATCTTGCCAGTGATCATGTCAGCATGCTGGCGGGTCTTATACAAAAATTTACAGTCCTGCCGGTATTTACCATCGAAGAAGGCGTACACGTTGTTCCTGATTCTGTTTATGTCATTCCGCCGGGCAAAAATGCAGCGATCAGCGACGGTGTTTTGCATCTTGTAAAACAGACAGAACCGCATTTTAAAAACTGTCCCATTGATTATTTTTTCAGGACGCTTGCCTGTGACCGGGGAAAGAATGCTGTCGGTGTGATTCTGTCGGGTACGGGTTCAGACGGTTCACTTGGTGCGCGTGAGATAAAATTAAAGGGCGGTATTGTCGCAGCCCAGGATCCACTCTCTGCAAAGTTTGACGGTATGCCCACAGGTGCCGTCAATACAGGTCTGGTTGATATTATTGCGGATCCTCAGAATATCCCTGAAAAAATCATTGTGTGGCTGAACTGCAGTGAACCGCATATTGAAGGCACCAACCGGGAGTTGCAGGAGCTCTTCTCACTGATTCGCCTAAAAACTGGACTTGATTTTTCGTCCTACAAATTAAATACCCTAGGCCGCCGGATTGAAAAGCAGATGAATCTGTATTCCCTGCAGACGCTGGGTCACTACATTCATTATATTCATGATAATCCGGATGAAATTGATATTCTTGTCCGGGGTTTTTTGATTGGCGTGACGAAATTTTTCAGGGATCATGAAGTTTTCAGCGTTCTGAAAAAAGAGGTCATGCCGGCTGTATTTTCTGACAAACAGCCTGATTATTGTATCCGTGTCTGGGTGCCTGGCTGTTCTTCGGGTGAAGAAGTCTATTCGATTGCCATTTTGATTCACGAATATATGGCGGAACACAATCAGTGGCATGAGATAAAAATATTTGGCACAGACATTGACAAAAATGCACTTGCCACTGCGCGCGCCGGACGATATTCGTCTGCTATTGAGCAGGATATTACCCCGGAAAGACTGAGACAGTTTTTTACCAGAGAGGTGGCTGGATATAAAGTCAAAAAAGAAATCCGTTCCATGGTGATTTTTGGCGAGCAGAATCTGACGAAAGATCCTCCCTTCACACGCGTTGATATGATTTCATGCAGAAATCTGATGATTTATCTCAACATTAAATTACAGCGGAGAATTCTGCCGGTCTTTCATTACAGTCTGAGAGCAAACGGAGTGCTTGTTCTCGGTATGTCCGAATCCATCGGACAGTACAGCAGTCTTTTTGAGCTGATGAACAGAAAGGTGAAAATATTCAGGCGCAAAAATGCGACGCCTATTAAGCAGGCTGTCATGCACTGTCCAGTCAGCAGCACTGAAGCATCCAATTTTCGGTCCGGGGAGGACAGATCAATGATGAGCAGGCGTCCGGAAATTACGCTGGCATTCAGCAATTATTTATTTTCAAGGTATGTTCCCGCCTGCATTCTCGTGAATCAGGATGGATATATATTAAATACGCATGGCAATCTGCGTCCTTATGTGAAATCTGCCTCTGCAGAGGAGGGTGTCAATGTCGCCGATATTTTTGTGCAGGGCATTGGCAATATCCTGAAATCAGCCATCTCCACATCAGGCAGCAAAAAAAAGACCGTTCACTTTCACGGTCTGCCGTTAAAAAACAGTGCGGATTCAGAGACTGTGGATCTTGAGATTGTTTTTCTGACGGTTCCTGATGCACTGACCGGTCTGATACTGATTATCTTTTACGGAAAACACACCGCTGATGCGGATTCCAAAAAAAACCTTAAAAAAACCGCAAATAATGAAAAAGATGCCGAGATTGCGCGTCTTGAGAATGAGCTTCGCTACACGCGGGAAAATCTTCAAGCCTCCATTGAGGAACTCGAATCCAGCAATGAGGAGCTGCAGTCCATGAATGAGGAGCTGCAGAGCACCAACGAGGAAATCGAAACATCAAAAGAGGAGCTGAATTCCCTGAATGAGGAACTGGTGGTCACAAACACGGAACTTCAGGCCCGGATTGATCAGCTGGCAACGGTGCATGATGACATGGCGAATCTCTTCAACAGCACGGAAGTGGCAACCCTTTTTCTGGACAACAACCTCTGCATTAAACGGTTCACCCCCAGAACCCAGGAATTTATTCATCTGATTCCCTCAGACGTGGGACGGTCAATCTCAAATTTTTCGACTTCAATCAAATACGATCATCTGATTGAAGATGCTGAGGAAGTTCTCCGCACCCTGAACAAAAAAACCTTTGAAGTACAGTCCAAAACAAACCGCTGGCTGGTGGTGCGCATCCTGCCGTATCGCACGATTTCAAACATCATTGACGGGGTGATTATCACGCTCTCAGACATCACCGAGCAGAAGCGCGCGGAGCAAAAGCTTGTCCATCTCAACTTTGACCTTGAAAATTCTCTCATTGCCTCCGGAAAAATATTTGATGCCATCATGATGCCCGTCCTTGTGCTGAATGAAAGTCTGTGCATCACCTATGCCAACCGCGCTTTTTACCGGAAATTTTCAATGCTTCCCAGTGATGTGCTTAATATGCACGTCAGTGAGACCGGTCTTTTCAGCAAAATCAACTTTGAAGAACTGCTTGAAATGGATCACCCGGCCAAAAAATCATTCGAACAGCGTGAAACCACTGAGGAGTTCACAGTCAATGAATTTCACCGGATAAAAATCAACATCACCAAAATATACAAATCCGACAACAGTCTGGATATTATCATGCTCACCCTAGAGCCCCTATAATGGACAGCAAACAGCTGAATGATCTGAGACGCCGTGCCGAGGCAATCCTTGGCAAACGCAAAAAAAATGACATTCCGGACCGGGATGTCTATAAACTGGTGGAAGAACTGAATCTTTATCAGGTTGAACTCGAGGTTCAGAATGAGGATCTGATCAAAACCCAGATTGATCTTGAGGCTTCACACAACCGGTATGCTGATCTCTATAACCTTGCGCCCATGGCTTATTTTACCCTGAATTTTGCAGGTCTCATTGTGGATGTCAATCAGGCGGGGCTGGATCTTCTGGGGCTTAAAAAGCGCATGCTGATCAACCGCTGTTTTTCCCGCTTTGTGGTGCCGGAGTCCCAGGCGGTTTTTTCCCAGTTTCGTCTGATGGTGCAGCGGGAGGAGACTCAGCGCAGCTGTGAACTCAAACTGCTCCGCTGGAGCGGACCCTCCTTTGATGCGCAGCTGGCGTCTGGGACAATCCAGCATTCCAGTACTTCCGAAAAACAGATTTTGATCTGTATTACGGACATTTCAAAGCGGATTGAAATGGAAAAATTTCTCCATCTGCAGCAGGCGAGGATGGCATCCATCGAACGGATCCGTTCCATGAATGAGCAGGTGCATTCCATCGCCCACAGCCAGAACCATTCGCTTGCGATCATCGACAATTATATCTATGGCTGCATCAAACGCCTCGAGTCTGAAAATTTCAAAAAAGAGGATCTGTATCTTGCCCTCAAAAAGTCCTCTCATCAGACAAGAGTGCTGTCAGGCATTATTTCCCAGATGAAAAATATTTCCTCAAGAGCCACCCTGCGTTTTGAGCGTGCCAACCTTGATATGATGATCAATGAAACCCTTGCACTGATTCATTATGAATCGGGTGAATATCCGGTGGCTGTTCATTATGAGGCGGTGGAGGGGATGCCTGCGGTCAAACTCGACAAGCTGCATGTTCAGCAGGTTATCCTCTGTCTTGCCCGCAATGCCATTGAAGCGATGCGCGATGAGGGCATCAAAGATCCGAGACTCATGATTGAAATCCGGCGGATGGAAAATCATTCTGTTGAGTTTTCGATCATTGACAATGGTCCGGGTTTTTCGCCGCAGATTGCACCGAAAATATTTGACGCGCACTTTACCACCAAGCCTTATGCCCTGGGGCTTGGGCTTTCCATCAGCCGGACCATTGCTGAAAAACACAGCGGCACGCTGACAGCGCAGCTCAATTCTTCCGGTGGGGCGCATTTTCAGATGGTGCTGCCGTGTGTGGCGGTGGCGAACTGTTGATGCAGCCGGTTATGCTGCAATGACGGTGCCCCCGCCTTTCTGACAGATAAATCCAGGGGATTCCCCATTCTCTCCCAGGGGTTTCTCCCCATCCTTTGTTTTCTCCCCCTTTGATTTAATTTTCCGCCTGTTATTTCCCTGAATATGCTGACCTGAGTTTGGACGGGAAATGATTTTCAGATGTCAGAGATAAAGATCAGACAGGTTGTATCCGGCACCGCAGGGTCTGAGGTGACGGTCAGTCGCCTGAAAAAAATCAAAAATGCTGATAACAGTCTGGACTTCATCCCTGATTTATTCAGCCGTTCCCGTATTATTCCCCTTGCGTATCTGACAGCAGGTATTTTTTTATTTGGAACACTTGCAGCAATTTTTAATTCCACTGTTTTGCATATGAAGGTGGAATCGGCCGTTGTCAGCGCACCGCTTGAAATCATGGTTTCCCCCGTGCCGGGTTTAATTGCAGAAATTTATACATCCTCCGGCGCACATGTCACCAAAGGATCTTCTCTTGTCAAAATTGAAAACATGGAACTGATGCGGGACAGTCGTCTCGCGCATCTGCAGATGAAAGATGCGGCACTGACAGTGGATTATCTTGAGATGCTCATTGCCAATGAACAGAAAAAAATGAATCTTTATCAGGTGATCGGTGCTGACCGGCTGTCATCCTCGCGGGCTGCGCTGGAACTGTCCCGAAATGAGCTTAAGACCTCCAAAAAAAATCTTGACAGAATCCGTCTGCTTGCACGCAGGCATTTCGTCACGCCCACCATGCTGGATGAGGCGGATTCCCGTTATCGCAGTGCCTCTGAAAAGCTCAAAAATGCACTGGCAATGGAGCGCATTGCATCCAGTTCACTGCTCGCCATTCAAAATGGCCTGTATTTTACGGGTGAAAAGCTGGAAGGATCGGTCGGTGAACTGATGGCTCAGCATGAGGCGGCCAAAAACCGGCTGGCACTCAGCAAAACCCGGGTT
>Ga0206941_10026_pt1 | contig 45141 bp, 32 predicted proteins | sample Alteio_BWOrgHeat_9_FD_153251 | JGI IMG/M metagenome (GOLD analysis project Ga0206941, IMG submission 153251) | Enriched cells from forest soil in Barre Woods Harvard Forest LTER site, Petersham, Massachusetts, United States -... | ecosystem: Environmental > Terrestrial > Soil > Temperate forest >...
TTTAGCGTTGAGGAGGCAATCGCATGCTGGCAAAACGGATAATCCCGTGCCTGGATGTCAAAGACGGGCAAGTAGTGAAAGGCGTGCAGTTCCGCAACCATGAAATCATCGGTGACATCGTGCCGCTGGCGCAACGTTATGCGCAGGAAGGTGCGGACGAACTGGTGTTCTACGATATCACCGCCTCAAGCGATGGCCGTGTAGTGGACAAAAGCTGGGTGTCACGGGTGGCGGAAGTGATTGATATCCCCTTCTGCGTCGCCGGTGGGATCAAAAGCCCGGAAGATGCCAGCCAGATCCTCTCTTTCGGCGCCGACAAGATTTCCATCAACTCTCCGGCGCTGGCCGACCCCGATCTGATCAGCCGTCTGGCAGATCGCTTTGGCGTACAGTGCATCGTGGTGGGTATTGATACCTGGTTCGAAGCCTCAACCGGCAAGTATCACGTTAACCAATACACCGGCGACGAAAGCCGCACCCGCGTCACTCAATGGGAAACCTTGGATTGGGTTAAAGAAGTGCAAAAACGCGGTGCCGGCGAGATTGTGTTGAACATGATGAACCAGGATGGCGTACGCAACGGTTACGATCTGGAACAGCTGAGGAAGGTCCGTGAGGTATGCAAGGTGCCCCTGATTGCCTCCGGCGGCGCGGGCACCATGGAACACTTTCTGGAAGCGTTCCGTGATGCGGACGTTGACGGCGCCCTGGCCGCGTCGGTGTTCCACAAGCAAATCATTAATATCGGCGAACTGAAAAAGTTCCTGGCCGCCCAAGGTGTGGAGATCCGCCTGTGTTAACAGAACAACAAAGAAGCCAGCTCGACTGGGAAAAAACTGACCACCTGCTGCCGGCGATTGTGCAGCATGCCGTTTCCGGCGAAGTGCTGATGCTCGGCTACATGAACCAGGAAGCGCTGACAGCTACCGAACAAAGCGGCAAGGTCACCTTCTTCTCTCGTACCAAGCAGCGCCTGTGGACCAAGGGCGAAAGCTCTGGCAACTTCCTCAACGTAGTGAGCATCACCCCAGACTGTGATAACGACACGCTGTTGATTTTGGTCAATCCGATTGGCCCGACCTGCCACTTGGGCAACACCAGTTGCTTCTACCCGGCCGCCAGCGATTGGGGTTTTCTGTATCAGTTGGAGCAACTGCTGGCAGAGCGCAAAAACGCCAGCCCCGACAGCTCTTACACCGCCAGCCTGTACGCCAGCGGCACCAAGCGTATCGCGCAGAAAGTCGGTGAAGAAGGCGTGGAAACCGCATTGGCCGCAACGGTGAACGATCGCGAAGAGCTGACCAACGAGGCCTCCGATCTGATTTATCACCTGCTGGTGCTGTTGCAGGATCAGGATCTGGATTTGAGCAAGGTGATTGGCCGGCTGCGCGAACGCCACCAGAAATAGTCTTGCTTTGCAGGCAATAAAAAAGCCGCCGGGCGTTAACCTCGGCGGCTTTTTTTATGCTTCAAACGTTGGGATTATTCCATCCATTCGGTATGGAACACGCCTTCTTTGTCGATACGTTTGTAGGTGTGAGCACCGAAGTAGTCACGCTGCGCCTGGATCAGGTTGGCAGGCAGAACCGCTGAACGGTAGCTGTCGTAGTAGGAGATTGCCGCAGAGAAGGTCGGCGTAGGGATGCCGTTCTGCACCGCGTAGGACACCACGTCACGCAGCGCCTGCTGATATTCGTCAGCAATCTGCTTGAAGTAAGGTGCCAGCAACAGGTTAGCGATATCCGCGTCCTGTGCATAAGCGTCGGTGATTTTCTGCAGGAACTGTGCACGGATGATGCAGCCGGCGCGGAAGATCTTGGCAATGTCGCCGTAGTGCAGATCCCAGTTGTTTTCTTTCGAAGCCGCTTTCAGCTGAGAGAAGCCCTGCGCATAGGAAACGATTTTGCCCAGGTACAGCGCGCGGCGCACTTTCTCGACGAATTCGGCTTTGTCACCGCTGACTGGCGTCACTTTAGGACCGGTCAACACTTTAGATGCGGCAACGCGCTGGTCTTTCAGTGAGGATAGGTAACGTGCGAATACCGACTCGGTGATCAGCGACAGCGGCTCGCCCAGATCCAGAGAGCTCTGGCTGGTCCATTTGCCGGTGCCTTTGTTGGCAGCTTCGTCCAGGATCACATCAACCAGGTATTTACCTTCTTCATCTTTCTTGGTGAAGATATCTTTGGTGATGTCGATCAGGTAGCTGTTCAGTTCGCCTTTATTCCACTCGGCAAAGGTATCAGCCAGTTCTTCATTGCTCAGGTTCAGCGCCTGCTTCAACAGGGAATAGGCTTCTGCGATCAGCTGCATGTCGCCGTATTCGATGCCGTTGTGCACCATCTTCACATAGTGACCGGCGCCATCAGCACCGATGTAGGTCACGCAAGGTTCGCCTTCCGCTACCGCAGCGATTTTCTCCAGGATTGGCGCCACCAGCTCGTAAGCTTCTTTCTGGCCGCCAGGCATGATTGAAGGCCCTTTCAGCGCGCCCTCTTCACCACCGGAAACACCGGTACCGATGAAGTTGAAGCCTTGATCAGACAGTTCGCGGTTACGACGGATGGTGTCCTGATAGTAGGTGTTGCCACCGTCGATCAGAATGTCACCTTTATCCAGGTGCGGAGTCAGGGAAGCAATGGTCTTGTCAGTCGCTTCACCCGCTTTCACCATCAGCAAGATGCGGCGTGGTTTTTCCAGCGATTCAACGAACTCTTCGACGGTGTAGTGCGGCACCAGGTTTTTACCTGGATTCTCGGCAATAACTTCATCAGTTTTATCGCCTGAACGGTTAAAGATCGAAACGGTGTAACCACGGCTTTCGATGTTCAGTGCCAGATTGCGGCCCATTACCGCCATGCCGACAACGCCGATTTGTTGCTTGGACATTGAAGAACTCCTGTCTGAGGATGACCCTGTTAACAACTGTGGCCAACAGGTTTTGTGATGTGGCACACATGTTAACTCAGGAAGCTGCTGCGTGGGTAGTGATTGGTGCGATAGTTATTTTTGTAACAAACGGGCAGCACTGCAACGGTGTAAAAACATAACAACATGAATAATAAACAAAAAATAATATTATTCTTCATTGTATAAGACAAATCAGTATTGCTGCTTACGCGGGATGCTGTACAATCCAGCGATTTAACTGGTTTAGGAATGGAAAGTGAGAGCCACCTCAAGCATTTTTACATTATTTTTCATTGTTTTAGCCATGTTGGGTACCGTCAAAATTTATATCGGTGGCAACATCAATTGGTTAATTCAAATAATGTTATTATTGGCAGCCACTGTAACGTCTCTGGCGGCATCCCAACTTTCCACTGGTCAAACGCTACTTGGCCGTCTCTCCCGACTTGGTGACTATAAACCGATGTTGCTCGGCTGGTTGCTTTTTATGGCGGGTATCGCTGCAGCATCATTAGCTAACCATGGTCTAGGATTTTATACTCTGGCTAAGTATTTGGCCTTTATGCTCGTGCTCGTCATGCTGGTTGTGATTTCACCACTCACACCAAAGCTACTCGAGAAGTCGCTAAGCGCAGCGTTGATCGTTTCATTGATCCCATTAATATTACTGGCATTGTTTCGACAAACTGACGCAATGGTGATTTTGGGGGATGGACGAATGGGCTGGCTTGCCAGTTGGCCTGGTGTTATCTGGAAAGCTGGCGCATTCGTCTGGCCTTTCGCTGTTTGGCGCTGCCTTAAACAGCCACACACACGTAATCTCTTACTAGCTTTTAGCGCTGTGTTAGTTATGGCCCTCGACGGTAGCCGCACATCCATGTTGTGGTTGGTGCTGGTTTGGGGCGGATTAGCCGCTGTTGCATTTGCCAGCAAGATACATGTTAAACCGGTACGTAGTCATCTTGGCCTTCTTCTTGTTACCATTTTATCCTTTTCGATCATCCAACCTATACTCCTCAATTGGGTATCAGGCCACTATGATCCCTTGATCACACAACTGCTCAGTAAAAGCGAAAGCAATGGTAATATTATCAATGAATTACAAAAAGAATATGTTACCCCGAGCAGTGAATCAACGGCAGACCGCTTAGTCAGTGGTGATAATACAACCCGCCTGGAGATGTTACGTGTAGGTTGGCAACATGCAGTAGAGACATTTCCTTGGGGAGGCGGTTTTGGCAGCACGAGGGTGATGGACTTTGGCGCCAGTAGTGTCATTCACATGACTTACCTGCAATTACTCGCAGACGATGGCGTGTTGGCCTTTGTTGGCTATCTCCTGTTCCTGCTATACCCTCTCTACCGAGGGGTGAGATTCGTCACCAGCCAACGAGAGCTGTTTGTTGAACGTTTTGACTCTATGTTATGCCCACTTTCGACTCTGACTCTGTTCCTGTTTATGGGATTATTCCACCCATTAAGTAACGAACTTACTGAATGGGGTATTATTTTGGCAGCGCTAGCTATTGTGGTCACCCATGTCTCGCGTCGCCACTAATACCGCCTGGTTAATGATCGCTCAAATCGGGGGATTGGTTATCCCCTTGATTGAGCTTCCGGTCTTAGCACATGCGCTAGGTCAGCAGGGGTACGGGCAGGTTTTGTATGCGCTGGGCATCGCGTTAACAGCATCAGTATTCGTTGAGTTTGGTTTTAATTTCAGCGCAGCACGCAGTGTGGTGAAAGCCCAAGGTAATCAGAAACAATTGGCGCAGTTGGTTACCAATGTCTTGCTAGCGAAACTGCTATTGAGCCTGGTTGTGGGTATCATTGTCGCTATCTTGATTTTTTCAGGTATCGGGGCCACGACAATCCCGAACCACTGGTTCATCTGGATATCGTTGTTCATACTGGCATTTGGTTTTACCCCGCTTTGGTACTATATCGGTCTCGAAAGGCTTATTTTACCCGCCTTGCTGGATATAGGATTACGCAGTATTGGCTTGCTGGCCACCATAGTTTTGGTTTCCACTCCCGCCCATGCGCAACGTGTGTTGGCTATCCAGGCTACGGTTGGAATAATCAATACATTGCTCCCAACCTTACTTATTGTGCGTACTACCGGTTTTGGCCGTATGAGTTTCTCGGGAGCAACCACCGTTTTACGCGAAAGCTGGGAACTATTTCTTTATAAAGGGGCCCAAAGTATCATGGGTTCAATTGCATCTACACTCTTAGGTTTACTCGGGGGCGCGCGCGCAGTCGGCGCTTTTGTGCCAGCTGAAAAACTGGTCAAAGCTGCGAGTGGATTTGCCGGACCGGTGTTAAATGCCGCATTTCCTCATTTAGTACGTCTGCAACACAATTCGGCTCGTGATGCAAAAAAAATGGTTGTGCTGATTTTAATTGGCTTATTCATCGCAACTACACTATTTGCACTCGTTACCCTTTGGCTCGCACCATGGATTGTCAATATGGTATTCGGGCCAGGTTATGAGGACGCCATCGAATTATTAAGAATTTTAGTATGGGTTGTTCCTTTACGTATCAATAATATGGCACTGGCCATACTATGGTTTATTCCTAGTGGAAAAGAAAGAATTGCCAGCAGAGCTATGATGCTGAATATCGCTATTATTTGCCTGCTCTCTTTGTTGCTAGTTCCTGTGTGGGGCGGTTTAGGCATGACCATTGCCTTCCTAAGTGCCGAAATCGTAATGTTTACTCTATTTCTACTGTTATTTTGTAGGAAAGCCACCAAAGCAAGCGACAAATGATAATGATTTACGTTATCGTTAAGCATGGCAAACTATTATTAACTGCTTTGCTTTATTAGTATAATGAAGGAAATGAGTTTGAATAACTTCACATTAAGCGTCGTCATTGCCACCTACAACCGACCAGAGTTGGTTGTTCGCGCGGTAAACTCAGTCATAGCTGAAAGAAATGCGAAGCATACGATTGAAATAATTGTAGTTGATGATGCCTCGACCACTCCACTGCCAAAGTTTGAGACAGAAGGTTTGGTTTATCATCGCATGCCCGTCAATGGTGGTCCTGGCCCCGCACGTATGGAAGGGATAGCGTTAGCCAACGCACCGTGGGTGTTGATACTGGATGATGATGATACCCTCGAGCCTGGAACCGCCGATTATCTGGAAAAAATACTTCCTCTTGACGAAAATGCCAGTCATCCGGTTTACCAATTTGCTATAACGGCACAAAACCAAAAAGAAAAGTATCAGCTGATTACTTTTGATGACTACGTAAATAAGAAAATTGAGGGTGACTTTACCCCTGTATTCAACAAGAAAATATTTCTTGATACCGGTTTTCGCTACCCGGAAAACCGAGCAGGCGGTGAACACTTACTTTGGTGGAAAATCGCCGAAAAATTCGGCATACCATCGTACAATCACCCTTTAGTTCGCGTTTCTGATGACGCCGCATTACGTTTAACACATTACTCATCACAAATAAAAAAATCGGTCTGCCATAAACAACTGGCAGAAATAGCATTAGAAAACTTTGGTGATAAATTACGCAATAATCACCCACAAGAATTTCAACGCATTAATTTGGCACTTATTACCTACACTCTGTTAAGTAATGAGCCGCAGCAAGCACGTAATTATTTAAAAAAATCCCCACTCGGGAAAAAATTGAAGATTGCGTTATGGAGCATCAGTTGGCTGCCACAACCCTTGATAAAAAAATTATTCCTAATTTACAGGAAGAATCAAGGATAATAAAAGTTATGCAAATAGATTACGTTATTACCGGTTTAGAAATTGGTGGCGCTGAATATCAGGTTGTTTCTCTGCTAGAGAGGTTGGCTCAAAAAGGTCATCAGATGCGATTGATTTCACTGACACCACCTTCGTCGGCTGTTTTTATTGAAAGGCTCGCCGCTGCTGGCGTTCCCTTACTATCCTTGGAAATGAAATCTGCCAAGGACTTGCCGTTGGCGTTACTACGCTTGTGCAAGATATTGCGCCAATCAAAACCGGATATTGTGCATGCACATATGGTGCACGCCAACCTTCTAACGCGCTTGGCGCGGCTGTTCCTACCTTGGTTGAAAATAATCTCTACCGCACATAATACACACGAAGGCGGCAAACTTAGAGACTGGGCTTATCGTCTGACAAACCCCCTATGTCAGATAAACACGACTATCAGCGAAGCCGCAACCCGCAGATTCACTAATGAAAATGTGCTGCCGCGGCATAATACTTACACCGTTTTCAATGGAATTGATACGGATAGGTTTATACCGCCGACGATAACAAAGGTGACAACTTCCCCTTTCTGTTGGCTCGCAGTAGGACGACTCGTTGATCAAAAGGATTATCCGACGCTCATTCAAGCATTCACGCATATTTCAAGCAGCAAATTACTGATAGCTGGGCAAGGGCCACTGGATGCAACCTTGAAACAGCTGGTAAAACACTATGGTATCGAAGATCGGGTTGAGTTTATCGGGTTGTGTGATGATACTGCACCTTTATACCGGCAGGTCGACGGCTTCGTTTTGTCATCCGCTTGGGAAGGCTATGGTTTAGTCGTTGCGGAAGCTATGTCTGCGGAACTTCCGGTAGTTGTTACTGATAGCGGCGGGCCACGTGAGATTGTCGGCAGTGATGGGACGTCAGGATTGATAGTGCCAATTAAAGATCCATTGGCTTTAGCGAATGCCCTGATGTCTATCGAAAAAATGCCAGCCCATGAAAGAGAAAAAATGGGTGCTATCGCGCGGACCAGAATACAGGAAAAATTCTCATTGAATGAAATAGTTACTCAGTGGGAGAACATTTACACAGAGCTGAAAAATAAGAACAAATAGCTTATAAGGTTTTTATGAAAATAGTATTGATAGGCACAACAGCAAACTGCGTTATAGGTTTCAGAGCAGATCTGATTAAGTCATTGCATCAGCAAGGGCATATCGTTTACGCATTTGCGCTTGATTATGATGATAAAAGCCGCAAGCAGGTCGCCGCATTGGGCGCCACGCCAGTGAATTATCGTTTCAGTCGCACAGGTCTTAACCCGATAAAGGACCTCTATGATACTTATACACTCAGTAAACAGTTGAAAAGCATTGCGCCAGATCTTGTGTTTTCTTATTTTTCAAAACCATGTATCTTCGGCACACTAGCTGCGGTCCTTGCCGGCGTCAAGAAACGTTACGCGATGCTCGAAGGTTTGGGTTACCTGTTCACTGAACAACCTCAAGGGGTTAGCTGGAAAGTTAATCTGCTGAAGAAAACCCAGACAACACTATACCGTTTAATTTTTCCCAAGCTAGACGCTTTAATTTTATTGAATCCAGACGATCGCAACGATCTATTAGTTAAGTCAGGGATAAAAGTAAAAAGAGCTCATGTGTTAGGTGGGATAGGTCTTAAACTAACTGATTATCCCTTCACTCCTACTCCAACAGAGCCGGTATCATTTATTTTTATCGCTCGCCTTCTGGCGGAAAAAGGGGTACACGAGTATGTTACAGCGGCAAAGGCAGTAAAACAGCGTTATCCTGACGTTCAGTTTTATATGTTAGGGGCCGTCGATAAACAAAACCCTGGCAGCCTGACTGAAAACAGTCTCAAAAAACTGATAGAAGACGATGTCATTATTTACCCTGGCCACGTTTCGAATGTGCAAGAGTGGATAAAGAAATCCAGTGTTTTCGTTCTACCATCATATTATAGGGAAGGAATCCCCCGCAGCACTCAAGAAGCAATGGCTATGGGTAGAGCGGTGCTTAGCACTGATGTGCCAGGATGCCGCGAAACGGTTATTCACGGGGTCAATGGGTTTTTAATCCAACGCTGGTCGCCAGAAGAATTGACCGCACGTATGATTGAGTTAATAGAAGATCCTGCAAAAATCGTTGAGATGGGGCTCGCAAGTTACCAGTTGGCACAACAGAAATTTGATGCTCATGAAGTCAATGGTCGCTTATTGGAGATGCTCGAGATCCCGCAGGATAAAATGCAGAACTAGTATTCTAAATGTAAAAAGATAGAGCGTGGCCAAAGCCACGCTCTATCTAAATGTAATCAGGAAAGTACTTAATTTCTTCAAAAATTAAGATTTCGCTTTGTTGAGGTAATACGCTCAACTCTCTAACAAAGCCACCAGATTATTTGGCTCAACCTACTTCAGATAAATTTGATTACTGCGTGCTTGAGCAAGTAAATTGATAACCAAGCAGTAAAGAACAAAAACACACATAAAAAACAACAGCGAAAAAACTTCTGCAATATGCAGCATTTCGCTTACGATGCCAATAGCCGCCAAAAGAGTGGCAATAAAGACCATAATTATTACAGTCCTACGAGCAGAACTGCCGGAACGCATCAGAATATGGTGCAGATGTTGACGATCAGGTTTGAAGGGACTGTTGCCACATCGAATTCGGCTAATCATGACTCTGACCATATCCATTAATGGCACAGCAATCAGCCAAAGGGCAGTTACCGGTTGCATGACTTTATTTTCGCCCTGGCTTCCCAAAATCAGTACCCAGATAACTGTAAATCCAATCAAAGTACTACCAGCATCTCCCATAAAGACCTTGAACTTGCGTCCCCAGATCACACCCAAGTTAAGTAAGAGATAGGGCAAACATGAAACCATAAGGCATAAACACCACAACGCCATGTCGGTATTACCGTGAATATAAAACACAACCGTTAATGCGCAAAAAGTCACGCAAGACAAGGCTCCAAGCAAGCCATCAACCCCATCAACCATATTGAAGGCATTGATTGCTCCCCATATTGCAAATACTGTAATAACGGTGCCACCAATCCCCAAAACAAGTTCGTGTCCAAAAAAGATCTCGCCAAAACTTTTGAGGTACAATCCATTACAGATCATCAATACAGCGATTGCAGCTTGTAGCGCAACCCGAGGCCACACTGGTAAATCATAGCGATCGTCGAGTACGCCAATAGCTAACAGCAACGTGGCACAAACCATATAAAGAGTGAAATCTGGCAACCACGTCGGTTGCATCAAGTAAAGAATCCAAAGTGAAAGATAGACAGAAACCCCACCAACCAAAGGGATATGACCTTGATGAAATTTTCGACTATTGGGTTTGTCGACTAGTCCAACTTTCCTTGCGACCTTCCTCGCCATAAAAAGAACGGCAAGCGCACTGAAAAAAACGGCCACAATTTCTTGCATATATCAAATACCCCTAGTACTTTTCCTGCTATTTTACCAGACACGAGCCTTCTTCTGCAGGCAGAGGCTAAAAATGCCGTACTTCTATGTCGTTACACACCCATAGAGTTGACACATTACGTTTTCTGCTACAGCAATTAGTCAAGATTATTCTGATTATCCACAATCTGCGCGCCACTATACTGACAAAATAGCATAAGTTTGTCTAAACAAAGATACAATGAGACAAACATTGATAGGTACATAGTTCTCCCCTATCTCCAGTCCTGACAACCGAGACCTGTGTACTTGATAAACATAGACTAGTTCGCTACTCGAAAATATTTTGTTTTATAATAGCTTACAAATTCTAACGCAAAGCCTGACCACTGGAATCGATGAAAACCAATAGATGCAGTCAAATTATTGTCAGTGCAATGAATAAGCGGATGCATCGGGATTTGGGAATAGAAAATGGAGTAAGTAAGCAATTACCGCACCTTCTGGCACGGTAATATTATATGGTGAGCTTTACTACCGGTAACCTTTCGGGTTTTTCTTCTGCCAATTCCAGGTATCGCGCATCATTTCATCAATACCACGACGCACCTCCCACCCCAGTTCCTTACGCGCCAGATTAGCATCCGCCCAGAAAGCGGGGAGATCCCCATCACGTCGCGGCAAGATTTGATAAGGTATCTTCACACCTGAAGCTCTCTCAAAACCCTGCACCATACTCAATACCGAGTGGCCCACTCCCGCCCCCAGATTGTATGCTTTGAATCCATCAACTTTCTTCAGATGATCCATAGCCATCAAATGTCCCTCAGCCAGATCCATCACGTGGATGTAATCACGCTCGCCGGTGCCATCTTTCGTCGGGTAATCCCCACCAAAAATGCCCAGTTTTTCCAACTTGCCAATGGCCACCTGGGAGATATAAGGCAACAAGTTATTCGGGATACCGTTCGGATCTTCACCGATCTCACCGGACTCATGAGCACCTACAGGATTGAAATAACGCAAGGCGATAATAGAGAACTGAGGTTCTGCCTTAGAGAAATCCTGAAGAATCTGCTCGACCATCAGTTTAGATGTACCGTAAGGGCTGGTGGTTCCACCTATTGGCGTTGTTTCTATATAAGGAACCGGAGAATTTGCGCCGTACACAGTTGCCGACGAGCTGAAGATGAATTGGGTCACCCCAGCGCGACGCATTTCCTCTAGCAGCACTAGCGTCCCGGCCACGTTGTTTTGATAATACTCCAGCGGCTTACGAGTCGACTCTCCTACCGCTTTCAAACCAGCGAAATGAATCACGGCGGTAATATCATGGTCATCAAAAATGCGTCGCAGACACTCAGCGTCTTGGATATCTCCTTGGTAAAACACGGCAGCTTTGCCCGTTAACTTTTCTACACGACGCAAAGACTCTTCAGATGAGTTCGACAGGTTATCTAACACAATGACCTTTTCACCACGTTCCAGCAGGGTCAGAACTGTGTGAGAACCGATATAACCGGCACCGCCAGTGACTAAAATAACCATAACAACTCCTTATTTTTATCCATGCCGTTTAAATAGATTTGCTGCATCAGGTCTGCAAACTTTCTATCGGACTTACTCTAATTCAAATACCTTATATATCAACGTTCTTTTATTCATATTCAGCGCAGTATACACTTTAAATCAAAGACATTTACAACCCAAGAAAAAGAGCGGCCTAGGCCGCTCCCCATAAAAACGCATCATCACGGATGTATCTTAACGTGATAACATTGCCAAAATTTCGTCGGTTTTTTCTTGCATCAATACCACGTTCGCACGTGATTCAACATTGAGACGAACTACCGGCTCGGTGTTGGACGAACGCAAGTTAAAACGCCAATCGCCAAACTCCATGCTGATGCCATCGGTGTAATCCACTTCACCAGCCTGCGCCAGATAATGTTGCTTGACGCTGTCAATTGATGCAGCCGGCTGTGCCAGTTTGATATTGATCTCCCCGGACGAAGGGTACGCCGCAATACGGTCCTGCACCAATTCCCCCAGAGTTTGTCCTTTAACACACACCAATTCAGCCACCAGCAACCATGGGATCATGCCGCTGTCGCAATAGGCGAAATCGCGGAAATAATGGTGCGCACTCATTTCGCCGCCATAAATCGCGTCTTCCGCACGCATGCGTTCCTTAATAAATGCATGCCCGGTTTTCGACATTACCGGTACCCCGCCCGCTTCGCTCACCACATCGATGGTGTTCCAGCTCAAGCGTGGATCATGAATGATTTTTGCGCCTGGTTGTTTTTGCAGGAAAGCTTCTGCCAGAAGGCCAACAATATAATATCCTTCAATGAAGTCGCCTTTTTCGTCAAACAGGAAGCAACGGTCAAAATCGCCGTCGAAGGCAATCCCCATATCTGCACCATGCTCACGCACCGCATTGGCAGTATCTGCACGACATTCTGGCAATAACGGATTAGGGATACCATTCGGGAAGGTACCGTCCGGCTGATGATGAACCTTGATAAACTCCAACGGAACGTTCAAAGCTTTGAGAGAGGCTTCAATAGCATCGATCACATGCCCGGCAGCACCGTTACCAGAGTTGATAACCAACTTCAGCGGCTTAAAGTTCGCAACATCGACATAGGAAAGCACATGTTTAACATAATCTGCCAACACATCCTGACGAACATAGCTGCCACGAGTAGCTGCAGGCTCAGGGAATTGGTTTTTCTCCGCCAGTTCCTGGATTGCGCGCAAACCGGTATCACCGCTGATAGGGCGCGAACCCTCACGCACCAGCTTCATTCCGTTGTAGTCGATCGGGTTATGGCTTGCGGTCACTTCCACACCGCCATCTGCTTTAAGATGGGAGGTGGCAAAATAGACCTCTTCGGTGCCGGTCATACCAATATCGATAACGTCGGTGCCGGCATCCTGTAGGCCCTTTGCCAAAGACAGCTTCAAGCTTTCGCTGGTCAGGCGTACATCGCTGCCGAGAACGATGGTCTTCGGCTTCAGGAATTCGCCATAAGCGCGCCCAATTCGGTAGGCGATATCATCATTTAGTTCCTCACCCAACTTACCGCGCACATCATAAGCTTTAAAACAGGCTAACTTTTCCATCACCAAATCCTTTAATTAAACTCGGCCGTACCGATCATGTAAACGCTCAATGTCATCTTCTTCCAGGTAAAATCCTGATCGAACCTCAATGATTTCAAGATCGATTTTCCCAGGGTTCTCCAGGGTGTGGACACTGCCAGCAGGGATGAATGTAGACTGGTTCTCTGATAAGAAGAATTCTTTATCTTCAACATTTACCTTTGCCGTACCGCTAACGACGACCCAGTGCTCTGCGCGATGAAGATGACGCTGTACTGACAATCCCTCACCAGGGCGAACAATGATTTTTTTGACCTGGAAATGTTCGCCGTTGTCGATATCACAGATCTTGCCCCATGGGCGATAAGCAGAGGAGTGCTGGCGAAAGTGATGAAGGTTGCGTTTTTTTAGCTCATCAACCACTTTCTTAACGTCCTGAACGCGATCCTTAGTCGAGATCAACAACGCATCATTGGTATTGATCACGATAAGGTCATCCAGCCCGATAGTAGCCACTAGCGCGCCATCAGATGAGATATAGTTATTATTGGAATCAATGGAGATAATCTCACCGACGTTAACATTGCCGAGAGCATCCTTTTCTGACACGTCCCACAGAGATGTCCATGAACCTACATCGCTCCAGCCGGCATCTATGGGGATCACCACTGCATCACGTGTTTTTTCCATCACCGCATAATCGATGGAATCACTTGGGCAATGCTTAAATATTTCTTGATCAACACGGATAAAATTCATATCACGCTGGCTGTCGACCACAGATTGTTGTGTTGTACTGAATATTTCAGGGCTGAACTGTTGCAGCTCTTGCAGGAATTTGGCAGTTTTAAACATGAACATGCCGCTGTTCCAACTAAACTCACCACTGGCAAGATACTCCGTTGCCTTTTCCAAGCAAGGTTTCTCCACAAATGCATCAACTTTGAAGCATTGGCTGGAAAGTGCAGAACCACGCTTGATATAGCCGTAACCCGTTTCCGGATGCCCAGGAATAATACCAAAAGTCACCAAATTATCTTCGGCGGCATGCATAATTGCCGTTTTTATAGCTGCGTGGAAGTTCTCCACTTTTTTAATCAAATGATCTGCGGCCAACACCAAAAGTATGCTGTCATCGTCTTCTTCAGCAGCCAAATGTGCTGCCAATGCAACAGCAGGCGCAGTGTTACGCCCAATAGGCTCTAAAATAATATTGGTCGCAAGCTGATCAATTTCGCGCAGTTGCTCCGCTACCAGAAAACGATGATTCTCATTGCAGATAACTAAAGGCGCGGCGACTTCGACTCCATCCAACCCTGATAAACGTTGCAGAGTTTGCTGTAGCAAACTGAACCCACTGTCATCAATGGAGAGAAATTGTTTGGGGAATGATTCGCGCGACAGTGGCCACAACCGGCTACCTGTACCACCGGCCATAACCACAGGAATTAGTTTTGACATTATTAACCCTTAACTCAGTCGTCTGTCTTATAAACGAGAGTGCGGCGTAGCGCCTGCCAACCCAGCATTATAAAAGTCATACAATCACACACGAAAATTACGTGTATGCTAAAAAACCCCTACCTAAACTCATCTCGCCCCATAGATATACACGCGATGATCTATACCGGAAAATACTGTGCTATCGGCAAGGTAGGAGCACCACTGGTTGCTAACATAACGTATTGAGACAAAAAAGAGCAGCTCAGGGCTGCTCTTTCAGACAAATACTCATGGTGAGTATTTGAACCATTTCCCACTACTTGCTCAACGGTTCATGGAAAAATACTGCGCCACTCGTTTCACGTCCTTTTCGTCAAGCGTTCCAGAGTCGCTCAACAGGGTGATCCAGGACTTTATGTAGGTATACTTGGCCGAAGCCAGGTCTCGCTGCGCGCTGTAAAGTTGTTGCTCGGCATTCAGCACATCGACGTTGACGCGCTGCCCTGCCAACACGCTCTGGCGGGTGGCCGTTACCTGCGTTGTCGCAGATTTTACCGCCAGTTCATACGCCGCTAATTTTGCGCGACTACTGATGCAAAGATTGAACTGCTTACGCAGATCGTTAAGCGTGGTACCGACTTGTGCATCCATTTCATACATCGCCTGCCCATAGCGTGATGCCGCCTGGCGAGTCGATGCGGACACCCCACCGCCGGCATAGATCGGCACGCTCACCTGCACGCCGATACTGTCAGTGCGGTATTTTTGGTTAACCGTGTTATCACTGCTGGAGTCATTTTCCGAATGCGAAGCATAGAGCTGAACCTGCGGCATGAAGCCCGCGCGGTTTCTCTCCACTTCATACTTGGCGGCATCAACGCCATGGCGCGAGGCAGCCAACATCGGGTTATTCTCCAAGGCAATTTTTTGCCACTCTTCAAATTTGGAAGGGATTAACGGCGCCACCTGGAATTTACCGGGGCGCAGTACCTGTAGCTCATCCAGTTGATCGAGCGGTACGCCAATAATCACCTCCAGCTCGCGTTGTGCCGCATCCAGAGCATCACGTGCCTCAATTTCCTGCGCCTCTGCCAGACTGTAGCGCGCCTGGGTCTCTGAAACGTCGGTAATGGTGCCTTCACCCGCGCTCATTAAGCGATCGTTTAGCGCCAATTGCTCTTTGTAAGCCGCCTTTTGCGCTGAGGCCAGCGCAATCTGGTCTTTGGAGTAAGCCACTTCAACATAGGCGGAAATTACCCGCACGGCCAGATCAAGATACTTACTGCGGTAACGCTCATCTGACATCAGCGTTTGCGCCACACCGGCCTTGTAACGCGCATAAGCTTCGTAATCGAACAACGGTTGCGTCAGCGTTATCGAACTGGAATGGCTGCGATACTGTTGTCGTTTGGTCGCCTCACCAAGGCTGTTGCCAAAAATGTCACTCGCCGGATACTTTTGCGTCTGCCAGTTACGCGGTGAATTCTGGTAATTGGCCGACACCTTCGGCAGCAGCCCCGCCCTGCCGATGTTTTCGTTTTCATCCCCCGCTTCTTTTTCTTTTATAGCCGCCCGAAAGGTCGGATCTTTTTCAAGTGCCAGCGAATATGCGTCTAGAATCCCTATCGAATGAACCGGCGCAGATATCGCAAACAAGAGGGTACTGATAGCAAGGCCAGCAACCTGTCGTTTAAATTGAATCAAAATTATTCCTCGGTTAATGAAGTATGAGCGCGATCCAAAATAGGTTTAAACAAATAGCTCAGCAGTGAGCGTGACCCTGTCTTCACGAACACCTCAACAGGCATACCCGGCTTAACATCCTCCCCACCCAGCATTTTCATGCCTTCTGGAGATACCGTGACCTGCATTTGGTAGTAGGGTTCGCCATTGGCCTTGTCAACCAAACGGTCGGCAGAAACCAATGTCACCGTCCCCGGGATTTTCGGGGTTTTGTTCTGGTTGAAAGCGGTAAACATCAAATCCACCGGCAACCCGTTGTACACCTTGTCAATCAACTCTACCTTCAGGCGGGAATCCACCACCAGCGTAGCCTGACTGGGTACAACGTCCATCAGGTGGTCACCCGCTCCCACGACGCCCCCCTGAGTAAAGATATTTAATCCGACTACGGTGCCATCCACCGGCGAGGTGATAGCGGTGTTGCCGAGATCAAAATTCGCCATTTCCAGTTTGTTTCGGAATTCACTGGCGTCCATCTGCGTTTGCGCCAGTTGGGTTCTGACCTCGCGCTGGTAGTCGGCAAAACGCTGATCGATCCGCTGCTGAGACTCCTGCAGCTGTTTTTGTACTTGGCCGATCCGCCCGACGGTTTCATCGATGCTGCTGTTAACTTCCGCAAACTGACGCTGCACTTCAAGATAACGGTTACGCGGTAAATAGCCGTCGGCAGCCAGTTGTTTCATGCTGTTCATCTGCTCGCGCAGGCTGGAAAGCTGGATCTGTTTATTGACCCTGGAATCCTGCAGGCCTTTTAACTGGAAACGCATACCGTCCATCGACTGTTTATAACCGTCGACTTCGCTTTGCAGCCCCTGACGGCGCGAGGAGAAGAGCTGGGTTTGCAGCGCGATGATCTCGGCAACCCGCGGCTGAGCCTGAAGTTGTTCGAAGACCGGCGAGAAAGTCACTTTGCTTAATCCATCACGTTCAGCCAGCAGGCGGCCTTCGGTGGCCAGGGTGGTGTAGTATTGATCGCGCAGAGAATCAACCTGCGCCTGCGCCTGTACCTGACTCAGTTGCACCAATACTTCACCGGCTTTAACCCTGTCGCCTTCTTTTACGGTGATGCTTTTAATGATGCCGCTAGCCGGCGCCTGCACGGTCTTGCGGTTGCCGGAAACAATCACCGAGCCTGGCGAAGCAACCCCTTTATCCAAAGGTGCAAATGCAGCCCAGGCGAAAAAACCAAACAGGCCAAGCCCCACCACCAACCATCCCATGCGGGTAAAACGCCGCTCGTCTTGTGGGATCTCTTCTGAATACGAGTCTTGCGGCTCGCCAATGTGCGTAGACATACCAACTCCTTCGACTGCAGGCGGCGCTTTTGCCCCGCCCGGCAAGTTCACGGCTTAATTAATTTGAGTTTTTGGGATATTGCCTTCGTCCGGCTCGGAATTGACCGCACGCACGGCTTGCTGTGGAGTCTGCGCTTTTTGCGCATTGGCCAGGGCTTGCAGAACCTGCTGCGTTGGGCCAAACGCATTGACGCTACCGTTGACCAACAGTAGCAGCTTGGTGGTCATCGACAGCAGGTTGGTGCGATGGGTAATCAGAATCACCGTTTTATTACGCTGCTTGAGGAACAAAATGGCCTGATTCAGCGCCTTTTCACCGGCGTCATCCAAATTGGAGTTCGGCTCGTCCAACACGATCAGAGATGGATCGCCATACAGCGCACGCGCCAGGCCAATTCGCTGCTTCTGTCCGCCGGATAACCCTGCCCCGCCGTTACCGATGATCGAGTCGTAACCATTAGGGAAGCGCAGGATCAGTTCATGCACCCCAGCCAGTTTGGCGGCTTCAATAACTTTCTCGGAGTCTATGTCGTTAAAACGAGCGATGTTTTCGGCGATGGTGCCGGCAAAGAGTTCGATATCCTGCGGCAGGTAGCCAATGTAGGGCCCCAGCTCATCTTTATTCCACTGGTAGATATCAGCATTATCAAGACGCACAATGCCCTCACTGACCGGCCATATACCGACCAGTAAACGCGCCAGCGTAGACTTACCTGAAGCGCTTGGCCCGATAATCCCCAGCACGTCGCCCGGTTGAATAGCAAAGCTGACATTGTGCAACACCGCATCGGCTTTTGATCCCGGAGGGGTGGCAGTGACGCCTTCGACCGAGATGATCCCTTCAGGACGGGGAAGCGACATCCCCATTCCGCGCGGTGGATGCTTATCAAGCAGTTTGACCAAACGCTGATAGGACAGTTTGGCTGAGCTCCAGCTTTTCCAGACGTTAATCACCTGCTCGATGGGCGCCAGAGTTCGCCCCATCAAAATAGAGCCCGCGATCATCATGCCGGGTGTGATATGCCCATCAATCGCCAACCATCCCCCTAGCCCCAAGACCAATGACTGCAGAGAGAGACGAACAAATTTGGTGATGGAACTGACGGTAGTCGCGCGCTCGCTGGCAACACGCTGGCTATTGAGAAATCTCTGATGCAATCCAAACCAACGTCGTTTTAGATTAGGCAGCATGCCCAATGCTTCGATCACTTCAGCATTGCGCAAATTGGTACTTGCCAGGCTGCTGGACATGATCGATAACTTGCTCGCTTCGCCCAACGGTTGCTTGGACACCATTTCGTTGACCACCGCCAACGCAACCAGCAGCAACGAGCCAACCAGAGCAAACAAACCCAACCACGGGTTGAACAGGAAAATCACCAGTAGGTAAATCGGGAACCAGGGCGCATCGAAGAAAGCAAACAGTGCGCTGCCGGTCAGGAACTGCCGTACGGTAGTCAAATCGCCCAGCATCTGCCCTGCATCGGAAGAACCATTCTTAAGGTTAGATTCGTAGGCTGCCGTGTAGACACGCGTATTCAACCGCATGTCCAATTGGCTACCGATACGGATCACCACCATGCTGCGCACATACTCCAGCAGCGCCATCATGCCGAACATTCCCAGCATAATCAGCGTCAGCATCAGTAAGGTGATTTCATTGCGCGAAGGAAGCACCCGGTCATATACCTGGAGCATATAGATTGAAGGAACAAGCATTAACAAGTTAATAAATGCGGTGAATATGCCAACGGTCCAAAAAACTTTACTGCGTGTCCGTATAACATCCGCAATTTCATTGCGCGGTATAAATTGATTCACATTCTGCCCTTACATCATGTGCACTGTCAGCCCAATCCGCATTGATTTCTTCTAAGGAAATTCCTAAAAAAAAACAAAAATAAAGAAAATCCTAAAGAAGCCTCCCCAAACATGCTCGAGACTGCAGATACTTTTTTTAACTATAGATAGTGAACGGCCATATCAGCAAGGCAATACGTAAAAAAAAACCGCAAAGACATTTGTTAGAAACGCAGGAAAAACAACAAGATGAAAGACATGATGAAATATGAGGGAATTATGAGGAATGGAATAAGTTAGAGATAATGATGCCGATCACAAAATAAAACAATACGGGAAGTTTGACCTCCCCGTATTATTTAACTAATAACAGTTTCAATGGAAACTATTAACCTGCAGAGCTTACCTTATGCGTAATGCAGAGTATCCAGCAGTTGCTGATGGTTTTGCCCTGTCAGGTAAACAACGCTGTCGCTAGTATCCAGCGTGTGGTTATTGTTGTTATCAATAATCACATAAGAGCTGGCATTATCGCCAGTACCGCCAAACACTACTGACGCCACACCCACTTTAGCCGTCAGTGCGTTGCTGCTACCGAGACCGAGGATACCGCCCAACAGGCCAATAACACCGTTGGTCAGGCCGCCAACCAGAGTACCCAGCAGCGCATCCAGAGTATCAGAAGCACGGGTGCCGTAATCCGCCACCGCAGTGCCGCTGGTATTGCCGGAGATGGTCAAAGCAGAGGCTGCATCAACGATCTTGTCTTTGGTGCTGTCAAAGTCGGTAATGGTAACACCGGCCTGAGTGGTACTGGACTTCAGTTCATAGGTATTCACACCGTTGCCACCGGCCAGGGTTGTGTTACCCAGGACGTTGAAGCTGTCAGCCGCGCCGGTCCCTTCGACAGTCAGTTGATAACCGTTCAGACCCAGAGCGGTAAGTACCGGAGCCAACAGCCCTGTAGTCACGGCACTCAACGGCAGGATGTTAAGCAATTGAACGATAATACCGTCACCGGTACCGGCATGGTTTGAGTTCAGATCCAAACCACCAGTATTAGCAGAAGCGTTAATATCACGCACGTTACTAAAACCACTGCCCACAGTCAGATCCAGTAAGTGATCGCCTGTAACAGCAATGTTTTGCACCTGAGCATTTGTGCCAGTCAGTGACAAGATATTGTCAAAACTACCGGTACCGCCAGACGCAATGTTCAGCGTGCTCAGTACAGTTGGCAACAACAGACTGCTGCTGCTGTTCAGAGCCAGTGAACCGGCATTCACATCGGTTGAACTAACGGCATCGAAAGTGACGTTAAAGTGGTCCGTGGCATTCTGCAGGAAAGTAATTTCCACACTACTTGCCGCCGTCGCATTACCGGTCACTTCCAACTGCGCGGAGTTACCGCCGGCAGCATTAATCACTTTCACTGCCTCGGCCAAACCAGACAACACAAAACCTTGTGAGCCAATAGTGGAAGTTGCTGCCTGATTGACCGTGGTGCTAAGAGTCCCAGTAAGGCTTGATTCTGAGGTGGCGCGCCCAGTTAATACACCAAAGTCAAAGGTATGGTTGGCAGCCGTTGAACCACTGCTTACCGTCGCTTTGCCAATATAACCAGCCAGGTCAATTTTCTCAAAGTTAGAGAATTGTGAGGAGTTGGTGGTAATCGTCGCCGTACGGGCCAGAGCGTTACCTCCCATCACCACGTTTTTGGTAATAAAGTTGGCCGAAATGGTATCAACCCCATTACCACCGTTGGCCTGGATGTTGGCACTTACCGTGTTAGCACCACCAACCGCGGCATTGCCTAACCATTTCAGGCTGTCATTACCTTCGCCGAGGTTAAACTTGGCCGTCGAAGTTGCAAGGCCAACGTTTGCATCGGTAGTAACGAGAACATCATCAGCACCAGAACTGGCGTTAAGAATAACGTTGCCGTTATTCACAGTAATGTCCACACCCGGGTTGACGCCATTATCTGACAGGTTAACCGTTGCTGCGCTGGAGCCGTTAATGGTCAGATTCGCCAGATGATCGGCGAACTTCAAATTAACGACGCTAGCAGAGTTAGCGTTCAGAAGAACATTAGTAAGCACCGCTGTTTCAGCATTACTTAACACATGATTTGTATAAGAATTTATAGATCCCGTCGCATTGCCACCTGTAGCTGTAGCCGTTAAAGTAGCACTGGTTTTGTAATCCAAACTGGTACCAATAATATATTCAAAAGCATGCTGCTGGGAAACGGTAGTATTATCAGTTGCCGTGGAGTTACGCATATCATTTATAATTGCAGCGGCAAGGACAGCTTTGTTACTCCCTAGGGCTGCAAAAGCAGCAACTTGAGCATCAGTAGCTACAGCTCCGTGCACAATTTTGTAGATTTTTTGAATGTACTCATCACCATTAAGTTGCCCCACTCTTTTCTGATATTCAGAAGTTAACAACTGTTTAGTAATCATATTGGTATAACTAGTTCCGCTATTTAAGTCAGCACTCCAATATTTTAAACCTCCAGCGTCAACCCATCTGTCCCGTCCCAACAATCCAAGATAGGATGCTGCTACCTGCTCCTGAACTGCCAAAGGAGCAATACTCGAAGTTGTTGAATACAATATAGAATCAATTTTTTGATCAAAAACTGTTTGAACATTGATTACTGCAGGATCAAAACCTTGATAATGAACTACGTTATTCACGAGAGTGGCTAAAGCAGAGGATAAACCTCCAGTAGATAGAAGATCCGTAACCACGTTAGCCGCTGGGCTACTACCATAGACTAAAGTATAAACCTGAGTAACAATCTGGTTATTACTTAACCCTTGGAAAAGGGTCTGACCAGCACTACTATTAAGCAAGGATGTAACAAAAGTTTCATTAGTAAAGGTACCGCTTTCGATTTGTTGCCCAAAATGTTTAAACTGGGTTTCAGTCGGATTTTGCCCCAGAACAGCATAGTACAAGGCAGCTGCCGTTGTTTGATTAGCAAGAGAAGCCATGATTAACCCCTATTTAATGTATTCTCAACCCGGCGGAAAGGAATCGCCCTGAGAAAAAACGTTTGATTGAGCAGAAGATGACAATCTCCTACAATCTAAATAAAGGCTGGATAAGCTATTTTGTCAAGGTCACACTACGCAGCATTTGCCCAGAAAATTTCATTTTTTTTATCCAATGAAAAAAAACACAACTCACTGATATTTAATAATAAAAAAAAACTAAAAAACATAAGAGTGGTAATTCAGTTAAAAAATCCTAAACCAGTTAGTGGAAGTAAAGTCAACTATGCCAATGACCATACGGATAATTTTTTATGCAAAAATCATATAGTCCTAAATTTATTATATAGATCATAAGGATGCAGTCGAAATCGTTTCACGTCATTTAAATAGCACGCTAGTTAAATGCAAAAAAAAAAGCCTCGGAATTTCACTTCCAAGGCTAGAAATTTTATCTTTAAGAAAGAGTCAGTATGCAGACTTATGCACAAACCCCTTAAAAACAGTAAGGACAATTATTTTTATATCGAACCAAACACTCCATTCACGAATGTATTCAAGATCGTATTCTACACGCTTCTGCATTTTGTCTAGTGTGTCGGTCTCCCCTCTCCAACCATTTATTTGAGCCCAACCCGTTATCCCAGGCTTAACTTTATGTCTAAGCATATAGCCTTCAATCAGACTACGGTATTGTTCATTATGAGAAACGGCGTGTGGTCGTGGGCCTACAATAGACATTTCACCAAATAAAACATTGAAAAATTGAGGGAGCTCATCTAAGGATGTTCTTCGTAAAAATTTCCCAACTTTAGTAATTCTAGCATCGTGTTTTTTTGCCTGTACAACAGTATTATCATTTTCCATAACACTCATTGAACGAAACTTCCAAACTTTGATAGGTTTTCCGTCCATGCCGTAACGTATCTGTCTAAATATCACAGGACCGGGTGATGTAAACTTAACAAATAAAGAGATCAAAATTAGCACAGGTGAAATAAAGGCCAATATCATCATCGAAAGAATAATATCTTCCAACCGTTTGAAAACTTTGTTAATACCATTCAGATGAGTATCGAACAATGGAACTACTGGTACTCCATTAACTTCTTCCGTTCGAGACTGTAAAATATTAAAAGTAAACAAATCAGGTATAAGCATAACCGAACACGTTGTATCCGTCAGCTTTTTCACTAAGTTTTTAATCTTAACCTCATCCCCCATACTCATAGCAATATAAATTCTATCAAGTCTTCCTTCGCGTGCATCTTCGATTAATTTGGAAAAATCCCCAACATACTCAATACCCTCTTCCGAAATAGGGGTATCGTCATAAACACCAACGACCATAAAACCTAGCCAAGAGTCAGCTTTAAAACCGCGGAGTAAGCTTAGTCCAACAGGCATTGAACCAGCAACTGCAACTCTCCTTGTATTATAACCAAGGTTACGAACGAAGCCTGCGATAAATCGTATCGCGATACGACACCCGACGAGACCAAGGCTCACTAAAAGATACCATTGAAAGAAAATTTTGAGAGAAAAATCAAACTCAGGTAGAAACGAAACTAAACCTATTGTAAAAATAAAACTCAGCGTCCAATTTTGTATAATTAAAATAAGTTCCGTTGATATTTTACCGCCACGCCATGACCGATAAAAATCAGTCATCCCTCCAATCATCTGATAAACGACCAGAACTATTAAAAATACCAATAAGTGCCTATAATTAAAAGGCTGGGAATTTAAAAAAACAATAACATACAGACCAAGAAAAATAATAAATATATCAGAAAATCTTTGCGCCATAGAAATTAATGATGCATTGGTTTTTGAATGGGTTCTATGATGTAAGATTGCCATTAAAATTACCTAATTTAGAATAGACGTATAACCAACCGAAAGCACCGTTTTCTATCCCCGAAATAAAGATGATGATGGAGTTGAAAAATTTGACTCTACACCGTCTTTTCCATTACAGGATATTTATATTAATCAATTAATATTACTTATTTTCAGCAATTAAACTAGAGAATAGTTATCCATACATAAAAATAAATCAACAACTACTTCACAATCAATTTTTGATTTAACACACCAAACCTATGTTCGCGATTCTTCACATTACTACCATCGTCGATAAGGTCGTACCACCATACACCTTTAATAAAATCTCTTTTTTCAGCCTCATCCATATACTGTTGCATATACTGATAAACTTGAGAGTCAGAGACTCCGTTTGGACCATTATACGAAGTATATCCTACTTCTGTAATATAAAGAGGGATCGATTTTCCTAGCATCCCTTTTAAATGATCTTCGTATTTGTCTATGGCTTTAATATTGTTTTCTGGAATACGCATACTCATATCTGGGTTACCATACGAGTAAGGATGAAGTGATATTCCATCGACGTAATCTAACATGCCATTTGCAATTAGATTATCCATCCATTCGCGCTCTTTTTCTTTGAAAGGATTTATTGAACCTGCAACTACAATTGCATTAGGATCCTGTTTTCTTATAGCTTCAGACGACTTCTTCACTAACTTTAAATAAACTTGGAAGTCAGGTGGTGTTGACTTGAATGGAATCCCTGTTCCATATAGCCACTCATTCCAAATTTCGTAATACTTAACCGTGCCTTTACACCGCGCAGCGGTAAAAGATACATATTTAACAAAATTATCAATATCTTCTTCAGTCCTAGGGTAATCAAAATTTGTTAACTTTTGATTACCATAGGCTAATATCAGCATACTGCTAATATTCTGATGCTTTTGAGAGAAAAGATAATCAACTTTATTCACATTTCCCGATAGTAAAAAATCTTTACCATTTTTTTGAAGTAGCTGCCAAGGATAATCATCACGGATAGATGTAAAACCATACTTTTTAGCTAATTGAATATAAAACTCTGAGTCACGGGGGTAATGTTTAAAGTGTATGTTAATGCCTCTTTCGAAAGCACTAACCGATGGGCTTATAAGTACAGCAGCTAAAATTAAATTTTTAATAAAAAATTTCATATTAAGCGCCTCGATCATTGAAATTAACTTAAGACAAAGCCTTAATGTTACAACGTCTAATGATAATTACAGAATGCGATAAAAAGTTTTATTTTAACAAGGCTTCATAATCTTGATAAATTTTAACAATCTCTCTTTCATCAAGCGAAACTTTAGTTAGCTCCATAGCTTTATCCAAAGAAGATTGAAGTTCCAACTCGATATCACAGATGACTCCATTACTCATGTTAATGATCTCTTTAATTCCTCCAGGGTAGTCATTCGCAATAACCGGTGTTCCACAAGCTATAGCTTCAATAACCACATTGGGATATCCCTCCCAACGAGAACTAGAAATAAAAACATCAGCATGTTTCATATATACATAAGGGTTATCCGTTGAATCAACAAAAGATACTCTATCTTTGATTTCAAATCTTTTTATAATTTCAACTAACTCATCCTTCTGCTCACCACTACCAATTAATGTCAAATGATATTTGTTTTTATCCAGTTTTGAAAATGCAGTTAAAAGTAGATCAAATCCTTTTTGGTAAGTAAGACGACCAATAGATAACAAATTAATCTTACCCTCTGGGTATATATCAGAGGCAGGCATTGAGCTCATCTTAACTATTCGTTCAATATCAACAGGATTATTTATCTTGATTAACTTGCTTTTTGGTATTCCCATTTTTTCCGATAAATCAGAGTACATTTCATTGCTCTGCACCACGATAGCATCGTAATTTTTATAGCAGGATTTATAAAGAAACTTAATTAAATTATTTTTTTCAAACAGCGTCGGTAAATTAGACTCTCGTGCTATTTTTTTTACTTTATTTCCCAATAAAAAAACAAATGGTGAAAGGGCAGCATTAGATACACCATCACTAATAAAAAGTGTATCTATACTATTTTTTTTACAATACCCCTTAATTCCAAAAACAAACTTAAATATAGAATCTCTAATTCTCCCATCTAAGTTCAAATATGACACAATAACATCTTTAGATAAGTCAGAAAGCAAAGAGTTTCTCTTGTCATCTTTTTTGTAAAGAAGAAGATGTACGCGGAAATCCTCTTTATTTAGATTATTCAACAAATTAAAAACAACGCGCTCAGCACCTGTCCATCCTAAATATGGCATGATAAAGACTATATTCTTCAAGACGTAACCTCTTATTCACGAAACTGGCTTAATAAAAAATCATTTTTTGAAAATTCTTTTCAAAAAAACAGAATTTATTTCTTGGCAGGTTTTTATTTTCATGATTAATGCGCAAAAATAATATACAATAGCCCCCAAAAAAACTTTAATTAAAATCTCATACAAACCATTTTCTAAATGAATAAAGTATATCGATAGGGCCATAACTAAAGCACATAAAATAATAGGTGCCATGGTTTTTATTTGCTTAAACGCCCCATATCCAAACCATTTCCCAGGATAGTATGCATTGATAAAAAAGCAAATAAACGATACAAGCGCACTCCCCATAACTACAACTTTTAAACCGTATGGTACGGTCAATAATAATGCAGCGATAGTAATAGGCAATTTAGCAAGATCGATTCTCAAGTAAGCATCAGAACGACCGACAGCATTAATCAAACTACAATTTAATGCACTGATAGGAATTATAAGTCGTGATAACGCTATCCATTGCATCACGATAATAGCTCCCTCCCACTGAGCTGAAAGAAAATACCTGACGAATGGCTCTGATATTAACATTAAACCTACCATCACAGGAATTATAATGAAAGCGACACCTTCAATTCCGCGGTGATAAAATTTAATCAATGATTCTCGATCATTTTGCAAACTGGACATTACCGGAAAGAAAACATTTTGCAGTATGGTAAATAGATTCATTGATATAAGATCAGGAATATTTCTCCCTTGTGTATAAAGACCAACATCTTTAATTGAGAGATATCTACCAATCAATATCGCATATCCATTATCTACTATGCTTCTAACCAAACCTGCGATAAGCAACTTGGAGCCAAATCCAAACAGACTAACAAGTGAGTCAAGTGAAAAAACTAATGCAGGGAACCATCTGATAAAAACAAATGAGAGCAACACAATCAGTGAGTTATTAATTATCTGTTGCCAAACAAGGGAATATACTCCAAAACCTTTGTTTGCTAAGACAATAGCTACAACCCCACTAATTAATGCACTAATTAGATTTATTTTAGTTCTAAGCTTAAAGTTCAGTTTTATAGATAATATAGTCATTTGCACTAAGTATAGTGGTTTAATCATAACCACAATCGACAGCATTTTAAGAATGCCTTCCAACTCAGGTTTATGATAATAACTTGAAATACTTGGTGACAATGCAAAAAGTAAAATATATAAAACAATTCCAATTACGATATTAAAATAAAACACCGTAGATAAGTCTGTGTTATTCCTATTTTTCTTTTGAATCAAAGCTTGGGAAAAACCACTATTTATTATAATGTCAGATATAAGAATGAATACCAAGATTATACCGACTAAACCAAACTCCGCTGGAGAGATAATACGGGCAAGAACAATACTGACTATAAACTGAAATCCCTGGACAGAAAACCGCTCTACCGCACTCCAGAGCAGTCCTGATATCGTATTTTTTTTTATGTTATCATTCATCTCATCTTTCTCTTGATGGCATTAACATAAAATATCCTCTCAACATTTAAATCACATTCAAATAATCACAATGCTAATAGACTTACATTTAATAATTAAAAATCATTTCAATTAAGGATTTCATCTCAATTTCCTGATGATCTTTTACATATAAAGAATGTTTAATCCCTTTCAAGCTTAAAGAATTGTGACACTCGCTATCTAAATGAATTCTAAAGATTCTGTTTTCTATTTCCATTACGTTTTTCGGATCAAAATAAAGTACATTATCTTTGCAAACTTCTGGAATACTTGATACAGAAGAAGCTAGAACCGGGGTGCCATAACGCATTGCTTGCAGTGGCGGATATCCATACCCTTCGTTAAGAGATGGATATATGAAACTGTATGCATTCTTATAGAGCCAATTAAGCGATGATGTATCTATGTAATCCATAAAAATAAAATTTGAATTTCCCTCTAAAAACGAAGGTGGTTTCTTGAGGCCTGTTACTACTGTTTTTATACCGCACTCGCGATTTTTTTTATAAAAATTAGACAAGGCCATCAATGCTCGATGGTTATTCTTCATCCATCTATTGGCGCTCACTAACAAAAAGAAACCGTTATTTTTTAGAGATAATGTTTTAAGTTCCGATGATAACTCAGGTTCTTCATCCCCGAACGGACAAGGAGCAGGATATACATGCACAAATTCAGGTTTCAAATGGCTAAAGTTCGAAAGAATCGAATATTTTGTATGTTCCGAAACCGTAACTATAGATATATTTTTTTTAGTTAGCAGCCTTTCAAATAACGATAGGTATTTTTTTTGTGTATGGTTCTTAAAAATAGTCCGTTTTATTAATAGTTTGATCTTTGGAATTAAACCAAAAGTATACTTCCATTGCACATCGTCATATGGGCACTCGATCTCCCTTAACCCATGGACAGTCATAATAAAATGAGTATCTTCAGTTGGAATATTATACAATTCATAGGGCATTGCCGAGTAAAATATTTTCGGCTTGAGATCTTTTATATAATTACAGAGTTGCTCAACACTTTCCACAGCATGTAAATATATGTTGTTTTCATTGCAAGCTTTGAGAATATTACCTTCGAGTTCGTAATTGCTATTGTAAACGCATTGGAAATTTACAAACCCATTGCTTATAGCTCTAAAAAAAATCTCCTTAGCATATTCACCGCCCCCGTGAAACTTTGCGTCCTTGGTAGCCTGCGTTGCCATCAGATCCATTATAATCAAAACATTATCTCCAACTATTGTAACAGGTTAACCTGAATCGTTTCGTATACCTTTCGCTTCAAATCCATTGCTGAAAGTGATGAGTACTCATGCATGTAATATTCTATTTTCTTAGAGAGTATGGCCGGTGATAGCTGACAATTATTAATGTGCCCTAATATTAATGTGTGCATCCGCCCTGAATAAACTACTTTTGCATCTTTAAGGTGGTTTAAATATTCGTTTAGGCTTGGGACATTCTCAATCAAATTAATATAGTTTTTATTTTCATCACATATTATCTTATCGTAGATGAATTTATTCAAATCGGCATCCTCTACAGTTGTAGATACAAGCTGAACAACATTACCAGTTTGAATTTCTTTTTCGATTATATTTATCCAGTATGATACATAGCTTTCAAAATCACCCTCATCAACTGCATTTATTTCATCAATATTTTTTTTGTGAACATAATATGCTGTAGCTCCAACGATTGAGATATTCTTCTTTTTAATTTCAATGGTTGAGTGCTCATCGTACAAGGCATATGCTAGATCAGGTATATAACCAGGCTTAACCGAAAAGAAACTTTCAATTTTCTCAATGGATTTTTTCTCACGAACAAAAAATCCTGATGAGTAAGAGAATGCTTTTTTATATAACCATTTATCTATCTTAGTAAATTTTTCTGCGCAACCAACTCCTACAATATAGAAAGGAATTTTATTTTTCTTGGCCTCTCTAGACCAAATATACATTGCAATTGGGAAGGTACCACCCGACTGAATTAGTTGCCCACCTCCAACAATCATTGCCCCATAGTTATCAACAAAAACATTTCTAATTCTTTTTATATTATTAATGTACCATCTCGTGTACTTAACAAATTGGTTTTTCCAAAAAATATAATGCCTGACTCTCCTGATAAAACTTACTTTAGTGTTTTTTTTCACAGGCTGGGATTTGACATTTTTTTTACCCGCATCAAACCCGATACTTTCAGCTATATAACCAGCATCACTAACTACTTTTCTTATTCCTTCATTAATAGCATGATCGCCAATATTGTCAGAACAAACTTCGTTTACAATGAGTATTTTTTGCATATATAACCAAATGTAGTTAAATTAAATTTCACTTGTCCTGTATAAATAAACTCACGCTATCTACAAGATTTCAATATTTTTCAGAAAGTTAATTCTAACCTTACCTTCTGAAAAATTATTCATTACGTATGATCGTCCCCTAGCTCCGATTTGTTGTAGTTCTTCTGGAGAGTATCTCAATTCAATAATTTTATTTGCGAATTCATTCGAATCATTACATTCGATGTATTCTACTCCGGCAGTAACACCAATACCTTCGACACCAATACTATTTGTAATGACGGCAACACCATAACTCATAGCCTCAACAACTTTAACTTTTATTCCTGAACCAAAAGGAATTGGCGCGATCAAGCATGCCGCGGTAGACAGCGCTGAGCTAATATCTTCAACCATCCCTTTCAAAATAATTTGGTTACTACTTGCACAGAGGTCAATAGCTCGCTGATCATAATCACCATAAACGTATATCTTTATATTTTCATTTTTTAAATTTTCTGTCGCGAATATATTTGAAATTTCTCGTAGACATGCCAAATTATGATTTGCTTTTAAATTACCAACAAATACATAGTAATTATCTTCATCCAATAATTTTTCAGTGAAGACATTTTCGGGAACACATGGTGGATTAAAGAAAATGTTTTCCAGTCCAGTCGACTCTTTGAATAATGATGCCTCCAAAGGCGATGTGAAAGACAACTTATTAAATTTTCTTGAAAGAACCACTTCTCTATTACCAATAAGAGAACTCTCCATGGAAAGGATCATTTTTCTGAATGGCTTAACAATTGTTGCAAAAAAAGAGGGGTATTTTTCGGAATATGTGCCGAGTAAATCTATATTGTCAGAAAAACTACTCACCATTCGTTTGTATCTTAAACTTAGCAAATCATCATATTCCAATATTTTTTTTACTTTTTCCTCTTCTACTAAATATGCCATCCTAACCATGTCAACTAAAACAAGATCATAGTTATTTTCTCTTATTAACTTAGCTACCATTTTCTTGGCTCTTGCCGAGTAAAATAGACGTTCTTGGAAGGAAAATTTCCACCTAAAAATACCGTTAAATAGGATTTCTAAAGGATGAGGTTTTGGCATTTGGATGTGGTTTTTTTTATCACATTTTTTTTTATTCTCATCAAAATGCGCAATGTCTACCTTAACCTCGCCTTCTAGCAAGAATCTTATGTTTTGATTTATCATGTACTCCCTACCTGCATACGAAGTCGGTAGCCTAGATACTATGTAAAGTACTTTTTTCATAAAATTCTGACCAGTTTATTTATTACGTTTTCAGTCGAAAAACGCTGTGAATTGATAACCCCAGATAATTTTAATTCATCGCGGTCGTTTTTGTTTAACTTTAATATTTTTACAAGCTCAGCTTTCCAAGCTTCAACATTATTAATATCCTTGACCAGGACAGCGCTGCCATTAGTTATTTCTCGATGAGCGTCAATATCTGATGCAATGACGATACTTGAGTTAGCCTGAGCTTCGACAACAGTCCGCCCGAATCCTTCATAAGTTGATGGGGCCAAATAAACATCAGTGAGTCCATATATATAATTTATCATTTCATTTGATGAAGAACCAAACAACATATAGGTGATGTTATTTTTTTTACACTCCTGTATAAACTCATCTTCTCTTATATTGTCTATGGCAACCCCGGCCTTCACCAATAATATCGGTCCAGTTTCTGTCATTGCTTTAGCCACTAACTCTGGGAGTATACTTACGTTTTTCCTCGATTCGAAACTTCCTACATTGGAAACAACAACGTAACCTTTACTTTTGTATTCTTTAATCTTCGAGATAAAGGCTTGCTCCTCATTTAACGGCAATAGCATTTCCATTAGTTTATCTTTTGGAGTATTTTCTTTAATAATATTTGGTATTTCGAAAATCTTCCCTTTATGAATTCCATATTTCTCAGAAAGACTTTCTTTTGTAAAGTCAGACGGAGTGATATAACAAACACTCTTGCTGAGCCTCAAAGCCGAAAATATAAATTTCAAATACATTCCCTTGAGACTTCTATCGTTACTTTCTGGCACATGGTGTATTATTACCATTGTTTTTTTTCGGGAAAGAAATCTAAAAAAAGTCAAAAAAGAGAATGCTTCTTGGTATACTACGAGGTCATATTTATTATATTTAACCAAGGTGTTAAAAGGCAATAAAATGAATTGCCAAATATATCTTTTTAAAGAATTTGGCTTACCGTTGTCCTCATAATAAATCGTATTTACGTTTATTTCGCTAATATCAGTCAAGCCATCAATAAGCTCAAAACTATACTTTGCCACACCGGTATTGAATCTACTTTTGGGCCCTACAATCCATGCAATCATCTCTTACCTTAATTTTAACCGAGATTAATAATAATGTTTTAATAATACCCCTGCAGTGACACTGTTTAAAACATATTATGATATTACATTAAAGCCAAATCCGTACTGGAATCTTTATACCCTAGACTCAGGTCTGTTAAAAATAAAAAGATTGCAACAATGTAACCCGCTTCGACTTTATGATTATTTATAACTGAATTACGAAGGAATTCATTTTTCAGAGAGCGAAGGAGAAATGCTTTCTCGGCTTTGGCTATTTTTATAGTATAATGACAAATAAATAAAAATGTAGAAAAACAGATTCAATGGGAAATTCATCAATATATTGTTTGTGAAAAACTCAATCCCTAAATGATAAAACAGTAAAACCAAAGCTAAATTCGTTCCAATACCAGGCTTAGCTATAATGTTAAGCATGATTGTTAAATACACAACTAAATATACAATAACCCCAAGCAAACCATAGTTACTTAACACGTTCACATACGTGCTATCCAATGCTTTGCTTGCTTGCTTTAATCCGCTTGGTCCTTCCGTGCCATTAGTACCAATACCGACTCCGGTTAATAATGAGTTTTTTTCCACGTCATTGAATATATCGTTGTGTTGCTGAACTCGAATGAATATAGAACTGTATGCGGAATCATGCAGGCTGGTATTTTTCACTTGGTCATACACAAAATAACTATTAAATACAAACATTGACACAAAGAAAACAGTTACTGTTGCTCCTCCCCAGATCACTCGCTCAAGTTTTCTATCTACTCTAAGAAAAATAAGAAATAATTTAATAATTGTATAAGCCGCAATTCCTATTATAGCGGTTTTATATAATGTCGCTATTGCTCCAGCAAGGAATGCAGTTGCGAGTATTATTTTTATTTTTTTACTAACAACCCCGGATTCGAGTGTCACAAAAAAGCATAACACCATCAGAGTTCCCGAACCGATAAAGCTAGTTAATGTTCCCATTGCCCTCAGGTTGTCACTAACATTATCAAGCCGTAAGCCACTTCCCCTGGATGAGTTATTGAATTCATCTACTTGAAGAAAAACCATAAACCATTCGGTGAAAACCTTTTGAACTATTATTACACCGATATTTATTATACCGACAATTATTAATGTTTTACAAAGTTTTCTATAAAGTTCAAGGCCATCATCAAATGATAGGAATACATTCACTAACCCCAAAACAAAGAAAAATGGTATGAAGTCGCTTTTAAATTGATACAAAACAAGTGCTAATTCATCACCAAGAGAACTTATGACATAGGTGGTTAGGATAAAGGCTGGTATGATAATCCCTAAGATTAAATTAACTACTTTAATCTTCCCTCTAAGAAGGATAAAGAAAACTGACAACAAATAGTATATTATAACCAACACTTCTTTCCATAGTTTAAGCGCAGGATTATCAAGTCTAGCTGCGACAAGACTAAATATACTTGTAAAGCAAAAAATGAAGAAACAAACCGTGGTGAAAGTCACCATTATTTTTTTAGTGTTCTGTTTCATTACACACCATTAAATACAAATACGGTTTATAAAGTAATTTATAAATACAAGAAAATTCTATAAAACCTATGAAAACTTAGCTATATAGTAATATAGCAGCCATCATTTTAGATGGCTGCTATATCTAATTGCTATTTTTTATTTTCCGAATAATTATAATCATAGTTACTATATCCATAACCATAATAACTACTCGCTTTTTTTACCATACCATTCAGGATACAGCCCTTAACATGAACACCACTTTGTTCAAATCGTTTTAGACTAACCTCGATTTCTTTTACTGTATTTTCTTCAAAGCGGACAACAAGAAGTGTTGTTCCTGCATAGCGACCAATAATAGCTGCATCAGTAACCGCTAATACAGGAGGTGTATCAACAATAACTAGATCATAATTTTTTGATGCCCATTCAATAATTTCATTAAATCGTGGGTGCATTAAAAGCTCTGCCGGATTGGGTGGGACTTGCCCTCTGGAAATAAAGTCAAAATCGACTGAAGGTATATGATTTAGAGTGTTTTCAACTTTAATTTTTCCCGAAAGGATATCTGACAAACCATCAACGTTTCCAAACCCAAAGAGCTTGTGCGCATAACCTTTACGCATGTCGGCATCAATAAACAGTACTTTTTTCCCAGTCTGAGCAATAATAGCGGCCAAGTTACTACTAACAAACGTTTTACCTGCATCAGGGCTAGCACCGGAAATCATGAGAACATTATTATTAGCCTCCATCATTGCAAAGTGCAAGCTTGTACGTAATCCCCTTATTGCCTCGATAGCTAAGTCAGCTGGATTTTCCACAGCTAAAAAATTAGGTTTAATAGTCTTATTTTTATTAATTGATTTCTTACTATTTCCTATATTTTTCTGCTGTAACCATAGTGAAACAGGAATGCTTGCATAGACATTAATGCCTAACTCCTCAAGCTGCTCTGCTGTTTCAACACCTCGGCGAAGCAACACTCTGAACAAAACTGCGCCAATAGAAACAATACCACCTAAGATGATCCCCAATAAGACGACAATCGTTTTCTTAGGTTTAACAGCATGTGGCTCGGTTACTGCTGAGTCAATGATCCTGACATTACCAATTGCACTCGACTTTGCTATGTTCAATTCCTGTTGACGATTAAGCAGCTGCATATATACAGCTCGTCCAGATTCAACATCCCGGCTAAGGCGGAGTACTTCCTGTTGTGTTGCAGGCATTACTGACACACGTTTATTTAAACGTTCTTTCTCACTTTGTAGTGTTTCACGTTTTTCCATTAAAGCTTTATATGTGGGGTGTTCTTTTGTATATAGCTGAGATATCTCTGCCTCGCGGAAAGTTAATTGATTAAGTTGATTATCAGCATTTACAATTTGATCTAAGACTGACTTAGCTTCCATTGTCAAATCGACAGAATCTTTTTGACGGCGATATTCATTTAACTTATCTTCAGCTGAATCTAATGCACTCCTTACCTTTGGTAATTGCTCTTGCAAGAAATCAAGACTTTTCGCATTTTGCGCGGCTTGGCGAGCAATGTTCTGCTCTAAGTAGTTTTGAGTGATGCTGTTTAATATCTTAGAAATTAATACAGGATTATCACCACTAATTGTCAAATTCAACATGCCTGTATTTTTCCCCTGATCTGTGACAGAGAAAATATCTTGCAAGTCTGAAATTGCTTCTAAATTGGTATGATATTTGATGACAAATTCAGTTCCCGGCAATGCATTGATTTTTTCGACTAACAGTGTAATTCCATTTTTATCAAGAACCTTTCCAGTTTCTCCAGTAGCCTCAATATTTTCGCCAGCTATCCGATAATGTGTATTATCAACGACTGTCAGAACTATTTGTGCCTCACTCTTACTCTCATTCGGCGGTAGATAGAGACGGCTAACCGAAAGCTCGCCTGGCTTTTCACCCATCAAGCGAGCCCAACCTTGCCCAAAGATCGGGAAGTACTTTTGACTCACTACAGCCTGCAAATTCAGATCATTTACTGTTTTACCTAAAATCATGCGGGATTGTAAGAGTGCTATTTCTGGCGCTGATTGCGGTTGGCTATCAGGCAACACTTGACTCAGACTATCAAGGATAGCATTACCCTGTTTTTGCTCTACTTGGATAAGAGCATCAGACTGATAAATTGGCGTCGCAAATAGAGAGTAAATAATTGCTAGCACTGTAAAAATTGATGTCACACCCAAAATCAAATATCGATGATCAATTAGCTCACCGATGAGACGTCCCAGATCAAGTTCATCTGATTCGGTGTTATTTGGTTTATTAGAACTGACAGATTGCATGCGCTTATTTCCTGACTAATTATTTGTTGATTTTTTCTACCCAGCGTTGACAGGATTGATCAATTAGTTGATAGACAAACTCAAAAGCTTCCTTGCTTTGCCGGTATGGATCGGGAATCTCCTTTTTATCCAACCATTGCCCCAACAGCATTGTCTTTCCTCTCACTTCAGGAGCGATGCTAGTAATTTTCTCAATATGCTTTCTTTCCATTACTAGAATCAAGTCATATTGACGCCCTAATTGAGCTGTAAACTGAGTGGCATGATGGCCTTCAAGAGATAAGTTATATTTTTCAGCAACAACGATCGCAGACTGATCTGCTGAATGATCAACTAATGCTCCAATTCCTGCCGAGTCAATTTTCTTATTTGGCAACGCTTTGCGTAGTAGTCTTTCTGCTATCGGAGAACGGCAAATATTCCCAACGCAAACAACCAGTATTGAATCAAACATTGTTTATTCCTACGGCCAATTACGAATTCGTAACGTACCTTCACTGAGATCATTATAGCTAGAAATAGTCGGAGCTAACTGACTGATCAAACGATTCCAGCGGGCAACGGGAGCTGCCGTCACATACACAATATCATATGGCTGCAAATGGAACTCAGCCCCCATAACCATCGCAGTCGCATCTGCCATGTTTAATTGGTAAATATTGGCAAGCTTGTTACCTTCAGTACCATGTAATGGGCGTATAACAAAAACACCAGTCGCATCTGCGGAGGATTGGCTGATGCCTTCCGAATTTCCCAAAGCTTCAGTCAAAGTCATCCCGCTTCTATCCATTTTTAGTGTCGCAGGAGTTTTAACTTCACCCATGACAAACACTTTCAAATCATCATTACGTGGTACGTAAAGAATATCGCCTGGATAAAGAAGATGGTTTTGTGTCAAATCGCCTTTTTGCATTAATGCTTGTAGAGAAATACGCTGCTCTTTACCATTATGAGTTAATACAACATTACGCCAATCAGCATTTTCTGCCAAACCGCCTGCGGCGTTGATGGCATCCATCACAGTTAACGGCACGTTGGTAATAGCTTGCTGGCCGGATTTAGAAACCTCTCCTGTGATATACGTTTTCTGTGACCGGAATGCTGCAATACTCACATCAACCTGAGGGCTTTCTATATAGTGAGATAAACGCGATGAGATTTCATTTCTAACTTGGACAACCGTTTTACCAACAACTTTTACCTTGCCGATATAAGGATAGAATATGGTTCCATCTGAATTCACCCAGTTACCAGTATCGCTGGCGCTACGGTATTGACCAGCTGGGGTAGTTAATTCTGGATGATCCCAAACGGTCACCATTAAAACGTCACCTACACCAATGCGATACTCATAATTCTGCAATTCACGTTCCAATGCACTATTCGGTTGCGCTATCGCAGGCTTTGGCCTCATTTTGCTAATCAATCCTGGTGTCATTGGATAGACGTTTACCAGTTTATCAATATCAAAATCGCTATCTTCTTGTTTTACAATATCTTTACCACTAGTGGAAAGGTGGGTGCCGGGGATGATTGTACAACCACTGATCACACTAATCGATACCAAAATCGGTATCAGTTTCCATTGTTTTTTTGCCATCGAGTTATCATCACTATCAAAGTAAGAATGTTTGCGGTGCTAAGCCCCGGGTCACCATAGCGCTTTCACGGCACTCAGCAAAATGATTTGTCATCAGCCCAAGCAGGCATGAAAAATTCGCACTCATTGTGCAAGCATTGAGTTCGTACCTGCTACTATAAAGTAACGTCAAAAGTATTATCGCATAATAATCAAAAAAAAAGTGTGCCTAACTAGGCGCATTTCGATTCAGCATAGTAAAAGGCCACGTCAGAATTGCTCTGAGGTAGCCATAGAATTTTCGTGATTAGCGTTACAATGAGAGTTGGTCAGCCCACTCCCGAAACGCCTTACCCTGAGTAGGATGGCGCAAACCATAGGTAACAAATGCCCGCAGATAACCCATCTTCTCGCCGCAGTTGAAAGACTCACCTACCAGCTCCATCGCCTCGACCGGTTGGTGTTTCAACAGTTCAGCAATGGCATCCGTAAGCTGGATCCGTCCCCAAGCGCCTGGCTCTGTTTTCTCCAACAGTGGCCAAATATCTGCAGACAAAACATAGCGCCCTACTGCGGAATAATTGGACTTCAGTTGAACCTCGCGACCTGGCTTCTCGATAATAGAAGTCATCCGAGAGCTCTCACCTGGCTGTAAGCTGTTAGTCTCACATTCAACAACGGAGTAATCATGCAGCACATGCTCATCAGCTGCCTGAACCAGCACCTGACTCAGGCCTGTCTGTTCAAAGCGGGCAATCATATGCGGAAGGTTGTCTTTTTTCAGATTGGCTTTTGCGTCATCAAGTAAGACATCGGGAAGTAAAACGACAAAAGGCGAATCACCTACCAAGGGTTTAGCACAAAGTACCGCATGCCCTAACCCTTTTGGTTGACCTTGACGAATATGCATCAGTGTTACACCTTTTGGTGTAATCGACTGTACCTCGTCCAGCAACTGACGTTTTACACGCGCTTCAAGCATGGCTTCCAGTTCGAATGAGGTATCGAAATGGTTTTCAATCGCATTTTTAGAAGAGTGCGTCACCAAAATAATTTCTTTGATTCCTGCCGCAACACACTCATTGACAATATATTGAATCAATGGCTTATCGACGATCGGCAACATTTCCTTGGGAATAGCCTTGGTTGCAGGCAGCATGCGCATACCCAGCCCTGCAACAGGAATGACAGCTTTCAACTTGGTCATGGTAATCCTCTTTCAATATTATGATCGTCTTTTCAGCCGCAACTCTTACTTGCTGTTCAACGTCTGCTTTAACCACTGGGTAAAGCCTTCGCCTTCCGAGGTGTGACGCAGACCATACTGCACGAATGCCTTCATATAACCCAACTTATCACCACAGTCATGTGATTTGCCGCTCATGTGGAAAGCCTCTACGGTTTCCTGCTCCATCAATGCCGCAATGGCATCGGTCAGCTGAATTTCATCACCGGCACCCGGTAAGGTTTTTTCCAGTAGCGGCCAGATATCGGCCGACAGAACATAACGCCCCACAACCGCCAAGTTAGAAGGCGCATCTTCAAGCGCTGGCTTTTCAACGACCGCCGTCATCGGGGTACTCTCACCTGCAGATAACATTGCACCACCGCAATCGACAACCCCGTATTTCGAGACGTCTTGCTCCGGTACCGGTTCCACCATGATCTGGCTAAAACCAGTCTCCGTAAAACGTTCGATCATCTTGGCCAGGTTTTCTTTACGCAGGTCTGCGGTGGAATCATCCAACAATACGTCAGGCAGCAAAACGACAAATGGCTCATCACCCACCATAGGTTTGGCACATAACACCGCGTGACCTAAACCTTTTGCCTGACCCTGGCGCACTTGCATAACCGTCACGTCGGCTGGGCAGATGGTCTGCACTTCTTCCAGTAACTGACGCTTTACGCGGGATTCCAAAACGGCCTCGAGCTCAAAAGAGGTATCGAAGTGGTTTTCAATCGCATTTTTTGAGGAGTGGGTGACCAGCACAATGTCTTTGATCCCGGCAGCCACACACTCGTTAACAATGTACTGAATCAGTGGTTTATCGACCACCGGCAGCATTTCTTTAGGAATAGCTTTTGTCGCCGGCAACATACGGGTTCCCAGGCCAGCTACGGGGATCACAGCCTTCAGTCTCTTTTGCATGTTTTTTTATCCACAATCAAATAACTATAACGCAGCTGCACTCAGCCTATCCCGAGACGCTTATGAAATCTGGCTCAACGTGGTTTAGCCACGCTACCGCCCCTGGCTTTCAGCTACCAATGCACTGTCATCGTTCTCTTATGTCGGCGTTGTATGGGCGTCCGGCGACTAATCGCATTTTAATGTAAGTTAAGGATCCTGCTCTTTTGTTAAGCGATAGACAGATCACAGAAAAGACAAAATAAATACACCCTTATAACCAAACGATGATACTTGTAAATGTTTATATGGCTAAGATTCTTATACTATTGCCTTATCGATACAAGCCTAAGATACCCGTTAAGTACCCTTTTCAGAATAAGACTACCAAGACGGAAAGATTGTACAAAGTCTAACAGTCCATAATGTCCCTAACGATATGTTTTTAAAACCTTATATTTCCGTTGATTTTATCTACAACTTCCCATACTTCTGCTCCGGCACCAGATTCTTCACTCCAAAACCCTCGTATTTCCACATCGTATTGTGTTGTTCTCCACTTAAGGGGGTGATTTTTTATGCACTATTTTGGCCATTTCCTTCATTTTGCTTGCTTGTCATGCCAGACAGCGGTTTTAAAGTTGAATTTTCCCCGCCCAGCACCCATCATTCACAGGCGGCATAAGCCGTCGAACTTACAGGTGAAATTGGGCGTATGGAATGGATCGCAGATCCAACAATTTGGGCCGGCCTGGCCACTCTGGTCGTGCTGGAAATCGTTCTGGGTATAGACAACCTTATCTTTATCGCCATTCTGGCGGAAAAATTACCTAAACATCAAAGAGATAAAGCCCGCATCGTTGGCTTGTTACTGGCACTGCTGATGCGCTTGGCCCTGCTGGCTTCCATCTCGTGGTTGGCTACGCTCACCCAACCGCTGTTTTTTGCCGCCGGTCATCCGTTTAGCGGACGCGACCTTATTATGCTGGTCGGGTGCATGTTGCTGGCGGCGGTAATCGAATTTCTGCGCAGTTTTACCTTATTATGCTGGTCGGGGGTATCTTCCTGTTGTTCAAAGCTACCATGGAGCTTAACGAGCGGCTGGAGGGTAAAGATGAAGAGCAACATGGTTCGCGCAAAGGCGCCCGCTTCTGGCCTGTGGTGGCGCAAATTGTGGTGTTGGATGCCGTCTTCTCGCTCGATTCGGTGATAACCGCCGTCGGCATGGTCGACCATCTCGCCGTCATGATGATTGCGGTTTGTATCGCTATCGGCTTGATGCTGTTGGCCAGCAAGCCATTAACACGCTTCGTCAATGCCCATCCGACAATCGTCATCCTGTGCCTGAGCTTCCTGCTGATGATCGGCTTTAGCCTGGTCGCCGAAGGTTTTGGCTACCACATTCCTAAAGGCTATTTGTACGCTGCAATAGGCTTCTCCGTAATGATTGAAGCATTGAACCAGCTGTCACAGTTTAATCGCCGCCGTTTTCTTTCCAAGGTGCGGCCCCTGCGGGAACGAACGGCTGAAGCCGTGCTGCGTATGCTGAGCGGCAAACATGAAGAAGCGGAAGTCGACAGCCACTCAGCCAACCTGCTGGCCGACAGCGACAGTGAGAGCGGCGAGATTTTCAATCAGCAGGAACGTCACATGATAGAACGCGTGCTGGGCATGGCACAGCGTACGGTTAGCAGCATCATGACCTCCCGCCATGATGTGGAATACCTTGAGTTGAACGATCCACAAGAAAAACTGACCCAGTTGCTGGAAAAAAACCAGCATACGCGCATCGTGGTGGTGGAAAACAGCGCCAGTGATGAGCCGCTCGGCGTCATCCATACTATTGATGTGTTGAAACAACAGCTGAACCAAGCCCCACTTGATTTACGCTCTCTGGTGCTGCAACCGCTGATCTTCCCCGAACAGTTAACCCTGCTGAGTGCGCTGGAGCAATTCCGCCAGGCACAGACGCATTTTGCCTTTGTGGTTGATGAGTTCGGCTCGGTCGAAGGGATTGTCACGCTGACCGACGTGATGGAAACCATCGCCGGTAACCTGCCGGAAGCAGGTGAAGAAGTCGATGCCCGGCATGACATCCAGCAAAATGAGGATGGCAGTTGGACTGCCAATGGCTATATGCCACTGGAGGATTTGGTACTTTATCTGCCATTACCACTGGAGGATAAGCGTGAGTACCACACGCTGGCTGGCTTGTTGATGGAGCACAGCCAACGTATCCCTCAGGAAGGTGAGCAATTGCGGATCGGTGACTACCTGTTTGAACCGCTGGAAGTCAGCAGCCACCGTATTTTGAAAGTGAAAATCACGCCGTTGTCAGTACCAGAACCGGACTACGAAGTTTAAACTCAGGCCGGGCCTAGCCCGGCTTCTTTTATAAATGCTGGGGAACCAGCAACTCCGTCGCCACGATAACCACGATTAACCCGACGATCACCGGCACCGAAGTGCGTTTTACCACCTCGAAAGGCGAGATCTTAGCCATGCCGGCCACCGCAACCACCACGCCGGAAACCGGTGACAGGGTGCGTCCCAGATTTGACGCCTGCAGCATCGGAATCACCAGATACGCCGGATTAACCCCCATCTGTGCCGCCAATTTAGGGATAAGTTCAACGAAAGCATAAAATGGCGCATTACCCGAACCGGTCGTCATGGCTGCCAGCATGGTAATCACCACCAACACCAACATCATGATAATGCCACCGGTACCGAACGACTGCGCCAGGCTAATCAGCCCACTGATAAACCCGACGGTACTCAACCCTTGAGCGAAAACGCCGGCTGCCACCAACAGCATAACGACGCTGGCGAACGCATCCGCCATACCGCGATAGGCCACTTCCAACCCGGTGAATACCTGTTTGGCGCTAAAACTGCGCAGAAATTCGATTACCGCCGCCAGCAACATGCACCCGACCAACACGGTGATGATATGCAGTTCCGGCCCCCATTTGCCGTCAAATACCAATACACCGAGTATCGGTGTGAAAGGCAGTACGGCGTAGAAACCCGGTGCGTGGGTGGTGATTTCACTCACATCCATAATGTGATGCTGTTCGTTGTTCTTTTTGTCCAGATAGCGTTGCCAGAAGAAATGCGCGATGGCCATGCAGACAATGGCCGCAATGGAAATCGGTAAAGTGGTTTTAAATGCAAAATCGACCAGTGGCATTTCCGCCGCCTTGGCTGCCAACACCACGTCACCCGAGGTTGGCGCCAGGATAATCGCCGCAGGCGAAGCACAGATAGCTGCCGCCGCCCCTCGGCTGATGCCGACGTTGACCATCAACGGGAATAACGTGGCCATCAGCAACACGCCCAGGCCCGTGGCTGAAGAGACCGCCAGTGACATCAGACAAGCGACAAAATAAGCCGCGACCATCAAAAGATAGGGAGAGTTGATCATCTGCAGCGGACGAGAAGCCAGCTTCACCACCACATCATTCGCGCCAATGTGCGTCATATAAGCGGCAAAGCCACACAGCATCATAATCATCATGCCAAGATCGCCACCGCGACTCATCAGCAAGATTTTGACGTATTCGATGATGTCAGTCGCACGCCACCCGGTAGTGGCAGCACTGGCAGGCAACAGGCTTTTGCCCATCAGGGCGCTGATTGCCAACAGCAATAAGCCCCCCACCATCAACACCCCGGTAGCGGAGTAGCCCTTGATGATGTAGCGGCCAACGCCCGCCGCGACGACCGCCCCAATCAGAAGCTCTATCATATTCCCTCAACTTATCTTTATCGTTATTGACCATGCCAAAGCGTATAAATCGCTTAACTGCGCACACTCTGCACAAACTCAGCCAAATGCATCATGATGTTCGTCAATGTTACGGGAGGAAATTATTGGGGGGAGAAACACTTTACGGGGTTTATCAAAAATGCGGGCCGAGAACCGACCCGCATCGTTAAGATTAGAGTTTATCGAGCAGCTTTTTCAGATCCTGCCCTTCGCGTGAATCCTGGTTCTTTTCAGCCCATTTGTTCAGCGCGTCCTTCGCCCGGTTCTGCAGCGTTTTACGCAGTACCTGATCGACCTGCAATTGGTAGTTGAGCTGATTCCACGGGCCATAAACCCGCAACGGAATCGGCGTTTTCTGCAGTTGTTCGATCAGATCGCTGCGCCCTTGCCAACCACCGGTTACCCGCACATTAAGCGCCATATCGCACTGTTTACCCGGCATATTTACGCTGCCGCCACCACTGAGGTTCAACAACGGTGAGTCTGCGCCCAGCTCGGTGATTTTTATCATGCCGTGATTTAGGCTGGCTTTCGCCGATAATTGCTTCACTTCGGTGTAACGCTGGTAATCGTCTTGCCCGCGCACGCTGTTGTCGTTACGCGCCACCGCTTGCTGAATCAGTTGCTGAATATTCAGGCCATGCAACTGCGCATCCTGCATCGTCATCTGAGCCGTGCCCTGCCAGCGTCGTTCAAATGACTGTGAGGTAAAGCGATCGCCGGTTAAATCCCCCTGCATGCTGAATTTGCCGGTCAACACCTGTGGCATCTCGAACGCTTTCAAAACGGTGCCAAGTTCAACCTGTTTCACAACCGGCTGCACAGTGATTACCGGGTGGCTGCCCCGGGCGTCGAGCGCCCCCGGCAACGCGAAATCACCACCGGCCAACTGACCTGAGAATGAATGCGATGTTAACAAGCCCTGGTGGTTTTCCGCCTCTAGCACCAAATGGGCAATGCTCATACCGCGATAGGTCAGTTGATCCACGTT